>Ga0209571_1000094_pt1 | contig 205923 bp, 180 predicted proteins | sample EBPBio102011_DNA_FD_185866 | JGI IMG/M metagenome (GOLD analysis project Ga0209571, IMG submission 185866) | Wastewater treatment Type I Accumulibacter community from EBPR Bioreactor in Madison, WI, USA - Reactor 1_1/10/2011_ DNA (SPAdes)... | ecosystem: Engineered > Bioreactor > EBPR >...
AGCGAAAGACACTCGAACATCGGCGCTTGCAACACTGCAAGCTCGCCGCCTAAACATCAATCCGAGACGAGGCCCACACTCCGCTGATCTACGCCACGAGTTGTGCCAAATGTTCTGACGACGGACAGTTCACCCATGAACAGCATCCCTGCGCCACTGCCATGATTCATGATCGTTCCTTATCGCGAACATCGGAGTTTATTGGGGGTGCGGCAAGCGCCGCTGAGGACCCATTCGGCATTCAGGTTGCCCTGGAATTTCAGACTTTCGACTGGGAGGTAAAGTGGGCATGACGACGGTGGCTAGGGTGATTATTGAAACCCTCGAAGCTGCCGGTGTGCGCCGGTGCTACGGCATTCCCGGTGACACTCTGAACCATGTGACCGATGCCATTCGCACCAGCGGTATCCGCTGGGTTCATGTCCGTCATGAAGAGGCAGCGGGATTCGCCGCCGGAGCCGACGCTATGCTCACCGGCAAACTTGCGGCCTGCGCCGGTTCTTGCGGACCGGGGAGCCTGCATTTCATCAACGGACTTTTTGAAGCACACCGTAATCGCGCGCCCGTGATTCTCATCGCCAGCCAGATCGCCCGCGATGAGCTTGGCTTTGATTTTCCGCAAGAAGTCGATTTCAAGGCGATCTACGGATCGTGCAGTGTCTTCTGCGAAGAGATACGGACCCCCGCACAGGCGCAACGGATGACAGCGATGGCAGCACAGGCAGCATTGTCGCGCCGAGGCGTCGCCGTGCTGATCGTACCGTCCGACGTGTCGAGCGCCAAAGCGCCCGATGAGCCGCCCTTCGTTGTCCACCAGCCGCATCCGGTCGTGGTGCCATCCGATTTCGAACTCGATCGCCTTGCCTGCGCAATCAACGAAGGCAAGCGCATCGCCATCTACGGCGGATCGGGTTGCGAGCTCGCCCACGACAGGGTCATGGCGCTGGCGACCCGGCTCAAGGCACCTGTCGCCCGCACGTCGCGCGCGAAAGACTTTCTCGAGCACGACAATCCCTATGACGTCGGGATGACCGGCATCTTCGGCAGCGAGTCGGGCTATCACGCGCTGATGTCATGCGACGTATTGCTGCTGCTAGGCTGCGATTTCGCTTGGCGGCAGTTCTATCCGGAGAAAGCGACCATCCTCCAGATCGATATCGACGGCACGCATCTGGGACGCCGCCATCCTGTCGATATTGGCGTCATCGGCGATATCGGCGCAACGCTCGATGCCCTGTTGCCCCGAATCGTTCAGCGTGACGATGATGCCTTCCTCACCGAATGCCTCGACCATCGCCGCAAGGCCGAAGCGGAGGAGGCCAGGCACGCCACCGTCGGGAAGAGCGGTGCGATCCATCCGCAATATCTGGCTGAGACAATCTCGCGCCACGCAGACCCGGACGCAATCTTTTCCGCCGACGGTGGCTCGCCGATGGTCTGGTGCCTGCGACATATCGCCTCAACCGGGCACAATCGGACTGTCATGAGCCTCAGCCACGGCACGATGGCCGCTGCGATGCCACAAGCGCTGGGCGCCAAGGCGGCTTTCCCCGAACGCCAGGCGATCGCGCTTTCCGGCGACGGCGGGCTGGCAATGATGCTTGGCGATCTGCTGACCGCGGTGCAGGAGAAACTGCCGATCAAAGTCGCCGTGTTCAATAACGGCGCGCTCGATTTCGTCGAGATTGAACAGAAGGTCGAAGGATTGCTCGATAGCTATACCGATCTCGTGAACCCGGACTTCGCGCGCGTGGCGGAAGCCATCGGATTTCGCAGTTGGCGGGTCGAGCAGGCCGAGGAGCTCAATGCCGCAGTCATGGCCTGGCTCGCGGAACCTGGCCCCGCGCTTCTCGATGTCGTGACCGACAGATTCGAACTGGTACTGCCGCCCAAGGTCAAACCCGGGCAAGTTGCAGGCATGGCGCTCTACTCGGCCAAAGCCCTCCTGAGCGGCCGTGGGCGCGATGTCGCCGGCATCATCCGGAACTTGTTGTCATGAGCCGACACGCGCTCGTCGACGCGCTGCTGCGCGATCAAGCGCTGTCGCGCAACGTACTGTTCGCTGCAGCCCTCGCAGGCACAGTCCTCGCGGTGATTGTCGGCCTTAGCCACTACCGCGCCTTGTGGCTATTGGTCGTGACCTTGCCGCTACTGCTCATCGCTTGCATCGACCTTGCCCAAACCCGTCACTCCTTACGCCGCAATTATCCTGTTCTGGCCCGATTCCGCTGGTTCTTCGAATGGCTGCGGCCTTTCCTTCGGTCCTACATTGTCGAAAGCGATCTCGACGGCCGGCCATTCTCCCGCGAAGAACGCGCATTGGTCTATGCCCGGGCTAAGGGAGATGTCGCGACCCATCCCTTTGGCACCGAGCTCGATGTTTATTCCGACGAATACGAGTGGCTCGCCCATTCCATCGCCCCCTCGCAAAGTGCGCCCAGAGACACGCGAGTGGCCGTTGGCACCGAGCAGTGCTCACGTCCCTACCAGGCGGCACGGCTCAACATCTCGGCGATGAGCTTCGGCGCACTCGGCGCGAACGCCATCGAAGCCTTGAATCTGGGGGCCAAACTTGGCGGCTTCTATCACGACACGGGTGAAGGGGGACTGTCCCCCTATCACCTGAAGCATGGGGGCGACGTTGTCTGGGAAATCGGCTCTGGCTATTTTGGATGCCGGGACAAGTCAGGAAAATTCGATCCTGCCCACTTCCGGGATCGCGCCGCTCACGACGCCGTAGTGATGACGGAGATCAAGCTGAGTCAAGGCGCGAAGCCTGGGCATGGCGGCCTTCTGCCTGGCGCTAAAGTGACTGCGGAGATCGCCGCGACGCGCGATGTTCCGGTTGGACAGGATTGCCTTTCCCCGGCCTATCATTCGGCATTTTCGACCCCTCGCGAACTTGTCGAGTTCGCTGCGAAGATGCGAGAGCTGTCAGATGGCAAGCCAGTCGGCCTCAAGCTGTGCGTCGGCTATCCCCATGAGCTTTTTGCCATCGTCAAGGCCATGATTGAAACCGAGATCTACGTTGATTTTATCGTTATCGACGGGGCGGAAGGCGGTACCGGCGCCGCGCCAACCGAACTGTCGGATCGAGTTGGCATGCCGCTCAGAGAAGGACTTATTCTGGCTCGCAATGCCCTTGTCGGCACCAATCTGAAGGGCAAGATCAAATTGGCGGCATCAGGCAAGGTGCACTCAGGCGCTTCGATCGCGATGAATGCGGCTCTGGGCGCTGACTGGAGTAACGCCGCGCGCGCCTTCATGTTCTCCCTCGGGTGCGTGCAGTCAATGCTTTGTCACACGGACGCATGCCCAACAGGTGTCGCCACCCAATCGCCCGCTCGCCAGCGCGGACTGGTCGTTCCGGAAAAGGCGGAAAGGGTCGCCCGGTTCCAGCGCGCAACACTGGACGCGCTGCACGATATGGTCGTCGCGGCCGGTTTGAAAAGTCCGGATGCGTTCACGCCCGACACCTTGCGAATGCGGATCAGCGCGGTCGAAATGCGATCGATCGACGAAGTCTATGCCTTCGTGGAACCGGGAGAATTCCTTGAAGGCTGCCGCGATCCACGGCTTGCCGCTTGGTGGGACATGGCCCGGACTGACAGCTTCGCAAGAACGTCTCGGGCATGAAACAGCGAGTGGCATTGCGACGTCCTCGGCCGGGGTGCGGCTTGGCCGATCGCATCAAACTATCGAGCCGAACGATCTCCTCGCCCCCTCCAACTATCCAACTGTGAGGTGACAATGTGTGAGCTCTTCGCGATGTCCAGCGGCCGGGCGCAATGTCTGGGCTATTCTCTGCATGAGTTTGCTGCGCATGGCGGTCTCGATCAGGCCAACAAGGATGGCTGGGGAATTGCGCTGTACAATCGCCGTGAAGCTTTTGTGCTCAAGGAAGCTGCGCCTGCGTCCGAGAGTCCTCTTGCCCGGCTTGTCGAGCAAATGCGCTTTCCTACCCGCTATGCGATCGCTCACATCCGTTGGGCGTCGACGGGCGAGCCCGCGCTTGAGAACACCCACCCGTTTTGCCGGGTGGTCGGCGGGCAGAGTGTTTACTTTGCTCACAACGGGAACCTTGACGTTTTTGTGGCGCAGGATAAGGGCGATATTTGCGCGCAAATGCTTGGCACCACTGACTCAGAACATGTATTTCTTCGTTTGCTTGGTCGGATAACCAATAAGGGCCGACTTATTCCGCTTGAGCAGAGAGTGGAAGCGATCGCCGCATTCGCGACGGAATTGCGCTGCTTTGGCGTAGCGAACTTTCTCTATTCCGACGGTGACGTGCTGGTCGGCCATGCGCACCGCAGGCACACAGGCTCCGACGGGAAGGTCGCACCGGGATTGTGGCTGTGGCAAGCAGATGAAGCAGAAATGCCCTTTCACTGGCGGGTCGCCGGAGCCAACATTGAGACAATCGAATCGCCCACCACTCTTCTGGCCAGCGTGCCTCTCGACAACAGAAACTGGACAGCATTGCCCGAAGGGTCGGTGGTGGCGTTAAAGGAAGGAGCAGTGCTGCATCAGATCGCGTCTGGCGGAAGCGGGAGAACATAATATGGGGCGGTATTTTAACAATACAGCTGTGATCGCCCAGCGGGATAGAGAATGACTCAAGCTGCTACGAATTGGACGCATTTCGCAGTTGCATTAACTTTGTGCAGCTTCCTGTTGGTTGTCACCACGTCCTTTCATTATGAGGCATTGCACTGGCTGGCTGCACGCGCTGGCCGGCGAAGGGCTGATCGCCGGTCGGTCCCTGCGACCCTGTTTTTGCTGGTGGTCGTGCATATCGTCGAGATTGGCGCTTACGCTATTGCCTATTGGGCAGCGGCAGGTCCCTTGGGGATCGGAACATTCGGCGGACGAAGGGCGCTGCACGCGCTCGATTACTTCTATTACGCAGCGGAAACCTATTCGTCGCTCGGTTATGGCGACATCTTCCCGCTTGGCGAAATGCGTCTGATTGCGAGCATCGGCCCGTTGAACGGCATCCTGTTGCTCGCCTGGTCAGGTTCGTTCCTGTTTGCGCTCGTCCAGCACTCGCATCCGATCGCGGAAGATCGATAATGGGCCGACGATCCCGCCAGCCGACCGAAGAGGATGCACGCAAGCTCGCCAATCTGCGAGACGAAATCGATGGCGGTGCGCTCTACCGGGCCTTGAGCGAAGCCGAGGGCGATCCCAAGTTAGCCGAGCTATACGCTAAACTGGCGAGCATCGAAGATGCCCACGCCGAATATTGGCGGCGCAGCCTTGCGCGCAGTGGCGTGGACTTGGCGGGGATGGGTCCATCCGCGCGAACCCGGCTGATGATCTGGCTGGCCAGGCGGCTCGGGCCATCGGTCATGGCCCCCGCCGTTGCCCGGCTGGAAACCCGCGACAGCGCAAAGTACGACCAGCAGCCGGACGCCGTGGCGGCCGGGATGGCGGAGGACGAACGATCGCACGCGCGACTGATGACGCAGATTGCGGACCCTGCCGCCGGGCTGTCAGGCCCGGCGATTGCCAAACTCGAAGGGCGTCATCGGGGATCGGGCGGAAATGCCCTCCGTGCAGCGGTGCTTGGTGCCAATGACGGCCTCCTGTCCAACCTCAGTCTGGTGATGGGCGTGGCGGGGGCCGCAACCGACAATCGGACGATCCTGATCACGGGTCTCGCGGGCCTGATCGCAGGCGCTTGCTCGATGGCGCTTGGCGAATGGCTGTCCGTCACCAGCTCGCGCGAGCTATATGCCCGCCAGATCGCGACCGAGAAGGCCGAACTGGAGGCAAATCCGGCGGATGAAGCTGCGGAACTCGCCCTGATTTATGAGGCCAAGGGATTGCCCGCCGACCAGGCAAACGCACTTGCCCAGCAACTTATGGCCGATCACGCCACTGCGCTCGATACGCTGGCACGCGAAGAATTGGGTATAGATCCTGACGAGCTCGGCGGGTCCGCTATCGTCGCGGGCGGCACCTCGTTCCTCTTGTTCGCTGGCGGCGCGATCTTCCCGGTTCTCCCGTTCTTTTTCTTGACTGGCATACCCGCCATCGCGGCTGGCGTCGCGCTTAGCATTGCAGCACTCGCCGTAGTCGGGGCAGCGACATCGCTGTTTACCGAACGGGGATTTACGTTTTCCGCGCTTCGTCAGGTTGCGATCGGTGTCGTCGCTGCCTCTATCACCTTCGGGATCGGCAAAGTGCTGGGGACGGTAATCGCTGCATGACCGAGAGAGATGGCAACGCTGCATGGAACGCCCGGCTGGCTCGGTTTTGGGTAAGCCTTGCGGGCATCGTGCCGGGCGGCGTGCTGTTTTTTGCCCTGGATAATCCTGTTTGGCAGTCGATTGCGCTGATCGGGTTTATTGGTCTTGGGGAACTCGGGGGATGGCTTCTCGAGCGAGCAATTAATCGGCAAGCATGACGCGCTACAGCAAGGGGCCAAGTAACCGAGCAAGATTTTCGATTGCTCGCCGAAACGGGCTTCTGCGGCTCCAATCCCCTGCGTTCAATGACCGGCTCTGCGACCGATAGACTTGCAGCCGCTTCTCTAGCATCGCCACGACCTGCGCGTTCTGGAAGACGGTGCCGACCTCACCATTAAGTCTGAACGACCGTATATCGACATTGCTCGAACCAACATAAGCGACGTCATCGTCTACAATGACATGTTTGGCGTGAAGCAAATGGCGGCCATAGACTTGAACCTTGACCCCTGCAGTCAACAATTCTGTGTAATATGAGCGCTGCGCAAGCCTGACAAGTACCTGGTCGACAACGTCCGATAAAAATAACTCGATTCGAATTCCCCTGAGACATGCTATCCGGATCGCATCGAGAAGTGATTGTTCGGGAATGAAATAGGGCGTCGTAATCGCAACTCTCTTTCGCGCTCGATGGATGAGATCGACAAGAAGCAATTCGAATGCGCCATCGGCATATTCCGGACCTGACGGCATCAGTTGTGCTGGAATGGCACCCAGCTTGCTCTGTTCGATCGGAGGCAGCCATTTGGCGGACTCGACGAACCAATCGCGTCGGAATTGCCGTGCCAGATCATTAACGATCGGTCCCCGGACTTCAAGCATCAGTTCATCATTGACTACTCCGGGCCTGAAATCGCGCGCAACCAAATTCTGCGACCCGAGGTAGCCTGTCGAATCGCAAATATAGATCTTGCGATGGATCCTAAGATCGACGCGCAGCCATCGCCGGATCGACCACCGAAAAGCTGCCGCGATCTGCAAGCTGACGCCTGCCTCAAGAAGTTGGCGTGAGACATGATTAGCCCATCGATGACTTCCAAGCGCATCGAACAGGACGTAACAAGCTACGCCCCGCGCTGAAGCTCGGGCAAGCGCCGCTAATATCCTTTCACCGGTGGGGTCGTCAGAGAATATGTAGGTTTGCAACATCACGATGCGACAAGATCGATCGATATTGTCAACTAAAATGTCTATAAATGACTCGTAGTCATCAATACATTGCACATGACTCGCAGTTGATCGCCCGTAGCCACCAAGTTCGCGAACGAGTTGGGAAGTTTGGTCATCGACATTCTCCGAAGTATCGCCCTCACCCGCTTCGATCTCGTCAAAGGCATCGTATCGGACTTGGCGCCATTGCGGGATCTTAGTTCTGCCGATCAATCCGAATGCTATGGCAGCCGGTATCGGTAAGAATAGGGCGAGCAAAATCCAGCTGCGGGCATTTTCGGGCCGTGTCTGTGTCGGAATCAGGACTAGGAAAGCGATACGAACGATCCAATCAACGAGAAAGTAAGCTACTGCGAGACTTGGCCAATCCATAATAGGTAGTGTCTAGCGTCTGAATCGCTTTTTTGCCAGAGAACCAGCGATGACGACGCTCGAATCCCTGTTTGCTAGATATGGCTTGCTCGCAATTTTCTTGGGAGCGGGGATTGAAGGTGAAACTGCTGTGGTCATCGGTGGGGTTGTTGCACACCGCGGACTGGTATCACCGATCTACGCAATTCTTGCAGCGGCACTCGGCTCATTCGTCGCCGACCAGTACCTGTTCTGGTTGGGTCGTCGTCACCGGGAGCGTCCGCGGATTGCGAAGCTGCTCGGCAGGGCTCCAGTCAAACGCGCGCGCGATTGGATAGAACGCTATCCGACAGGCTTCATAGTTGCATTCCGATTCATCTACGGAATCAGGATCGCAAGTCCCATCGCACTCGGTGCGTCTAGTGTTTCGGCGCGAACTTTCTTTTTGCTCAACTTGCTCAGCGCGTTTGCCTGGGCAGCGTGCTTTATTGGGATTGGGTTCACATTCAGCGCAACTATGGAAGCCACGCTTGGCAAGCTCCATCGCGTCGAGTTGGTGATTGCCATACTGCTGGTCGTTGCCGGCCTCACCGCGCTTGCTTTGAGAAGAAGATTCCAACACTGGGATTCATCGGGTTAGTCGAAGACCTTAACGAGGTGTGACGTGATGGGGTGGACGGCCCCCGCGGTGCAACAGGTTTTTGAGTGTCGATTAGCATCGGTCGGGTGCATCCATGTGTTCGCCCTCTTCGTACAGCACGACAGTGAAGCGTCCACCTTACCACGTCACGAGAGCTCGATCTTGACGGCGAGGAGGCTGCGATGTTGGTGGTAAGCTTCCCCAGTGATGCACCGCTTGCCCTGCAGGCTGAAGAAATTGCTGAAGCGCGCTGGTTTAGCCGCGACGAAGCCATAAGTGCGTTCCCTGTCAGACAACAACGGGACGTCGTTGAATCCTGCCTAGCCAACCTTTTGGCCTGATTGATCGAAATCGCTTAAAGTTTGGACACGGCCCTGATCCACTCGTCAATCTCAGCCTCAACCCAAACTGCGCATTTAGGCCCCAGCGATCGCGATCTCGGGAACCGACCCTCGTTCATACGCTGGTATATGGCGGAGCGGCGCAGTCCGACGCGGGCGATCACTTCCGGCAGGCGCAAGAGCCGCGCAGGCGGAACTGCTACGGTTGGTAGAGGCGTATGCATTTCATTTTGTGTTGCATGCGGCATTGTTGATCTCATTTGCTTGGGTTCGGTCCCCTCCGAACTCTCAGGCTAGCGTGACAGTGTCATCGTGATGTCTCGGCCCACAAAATCATCGATGTGCTTGGCAAGCATTCGTGCCACGAGCTGTGAGGTGCCGTTGGCCCACCGAGGCCGCAGATCCTCGATCCGACGCCCCAGGGTCCGCTGCAGATGGACGGGAAGGCTGGTGAAGAACTCTTCGAGAAATTCGCCCATCTCGCTATGCATCCACTCGCAAGCGAGCTCTTCCTGCCCGGCAAGAGCAAGGATCATGGTCGCGCGGGGGTGCGCTCCACAGGCGGCGAGCACGAGTGCTGCTTCATCGAGCCCGATAGGCCGCTCACCGCGCACAACGCGAAGCAGGGTCTCCCGGTGCATTCCGCATTCATTGGCAATCCTGTGGCGGGGTTTGCCAGCGGCATCGATCGCATGGGCAAGCACGCGAGCCAGACTTTGATTGGCCGATCTGGCGACGGCGGTTGGATGGTGCATGGTTGTCTCCTTGCTCCTGCACTGGTGCGAATCGCAGGCATATCGCGAAGCATCCCATGTAGGAAAATGAAAAGAACATATATGGAACATCTCGTTTAGAGGCGAATCAGTTCCTCTATCCGAGTCGTCGCCAAATCCCGGCTGCCGTGACGGTTGTCACCGACACAAACAAACTGAATTAGCGTCCTTATCGTCGATCTTATGCGCTGGATTGGAAAAGATGCGTCCGCATCCTTCCACCTTCAGGCGGGACTGCCGCTAAACACTTTCCTACGAACATTTCCTAGATGCATGTGGAACACACAGCGAACGCAAGAACGCTGTGACCACCCCTCCAACCGGAGCTTCACATGCAGTCTCTCACCCTCCCCCGGCGCGCCAGCGTCAAGGGTCTCGGCCCAAAGAAACTTGGCAGTGCCATCAACATTGCCATCCCGGTCGCAGTCGCAGCGCTTGCGGCGAGCGCCGCCTATGCCGGCGCTGACACGACCTTCACCCCTGCCCTCACCAAGTTCACCGACTTTTTGGAAGGTTCGGGCGGCAAGATCATCACGGTTCTCAGCCTCGCTGGCGGCCTGATCGGTCTGGCATCCGGGCGCTTTTCGCTCGGCCAGGTCGCTGTTCCGGTGGGCGTCGGCATCGGTGTCGGTACGGGGGTTCCGATCGTCACCTCGGTTGTGACCGCGGTCATCTGAGCGCGGCAAGGGAAGGCGGCGTCGCCATGGCAGACCCTTACATCATTCCGCGGCGTCTCGATGACCCGGAGCTTATCGGCTTCTGGACCATCGACGAGTTCGCGGGAATGCTGGCCCCCTTCACCTGGGGGATCCTCACCCAGCATATCTTTATCGGCATCATAGTCGCCTTCGGCGCCTGGTTCGCATTGCGAAAGGCAAAAGCAGGACGCGCCAGCTCCTGGGTAGCCCACGCCGCATACTGGTATCTGCCTGCAGGATTTCTGGGCCTCAAGGCAACGCCGCCTTCCCACTGCCGACTACTCGCCGGTTGAGGGGCACTTCCATGTATTCAGACATATGTGTCGGTGCCGGAAACTTACGCGGCACGGTCGATCAGCTTCTTCACCACCACCAAGAAGGGCTTCGTCTACAAGGTCGCGTGCCGGGTTGAGCAAATTCCGGCGACCCAGGCGCGGCGCAGCAATCCCGAGACGCAATCGGAAGTCGGCCCGAGCGCAGCCGCAGCGTCAGCCCGGAACACCCCGCCGCGCCATGTCCCGCTCGGCAAGCTTCCCGCCAAAGGCGCGATCACCTGGGGTCCTGCCAACGGTCCGCGTGTCGTCGTCTTTTCGGACTTCCACTGCGGCTATTGCAAGAAGCTCGAGGCCGAATTGAAGGCGATCGGAGCGCGGGTCGAAGAGCGGCCGATCTCGATCTTCGGGGCGGAAAGCCGGCGCGATGCCGAACGGGTGCTGTGCTCGCCGCGACCTGAGCTGGCGCTGCATATGGCCTATTCGGGTCTGGCGCTCGCCAATCCCAAACCCTGCGACACGAGCGGGCTCGATGCCAACGAGGCCTTCGCGCGAGCCCACGGCTTTGGCGGCACGCCTGTGATCGTGCGCCCCGCCGATGGCGCTGTTCTCGAGGGCTTCCGGCCTGCCGTTGTGCTCCGGGACTTCCTGCGCGCTGGCCCCTCCCTGGCCCCCACCCCTGCTCCCAAAGGATAGCCCCATGCGTTTTCCGACACGTCTCCTTGCCTGCGCCTGTCTGGCCGGTCTTGCCAGTGGCTGCGCCACGTTCGGCACCAACGTCGAGGGCGATTTCACCTGCCGCGCGCCGAAAGGCGACTGCGCACCGGCTCACATCATCGATGCCAAGGCGACGGACAATCTGTCGAACGGCGCGCTGCTCCATGCTGACGCGCGGCAGAGGTCAGGCGTCGTGGATGCCGACACCAGCCGCACAGGGGAACGCACCTTGCGCGTCGTCTTCCCCGCTCATGTCGATGAAGCTGGAACGCTGCATGACGAAGCGGTCGCCTGGACCGTCGTCGAAAATCCGCGCTGGGCCACCGAGCTGCGCCGCAAGGCGGGCGAGGGCCACGGCGGATCCCTGATGCGCCAGGTCCATCGGCAGCTGAAAGCCGCCCAGAGAGCCCCAGCACCGGACAGTGCGGAAGGAGTCCCGAACGCACCTGACGAGGCGTCGCCCTTCTCGTCTGCACGCGACGACGCGGGTCAGGCTGGCGGCATCTCGGGCGCCGATGCCCCCAATGCCTTCAACGAAACTTCAGATGCCTCGCCGCTGGTCCTCCCCTCCACGGCGCGCGAGGCCGTTGCCGGTGCCAAGGCACCGGCGGTCGAGGGGTTCGACACGTCGCCTCCCCCGCGTGATCGAGCCCCTCGGCCTGAGGCGGGGCAGAGCGCTCCGGTGTTCCCGACCGCAGCGGCGATTGAAGCCGCGAAAGCTGCAATCCGCCCGGCAGTCAGAACCGGCGAACAGCCGATCGTCAGCACCTCGCAGCCCAAGGAGCCCAAGTGATGGCCGAACAACTCAAGACCGTCGTCGATCGGCTGCTCAGCGGATTGCTGGGTGATGCCGAGCACGCCGACAAAGCCCGCCCGCAGCTCATGGTCGACATGCTCTCCGACTGGCTCCCCTACCGGGTCTACGATCCGGCAACCCGCCTGTACTTCAACGCACGCTCGAAGGGCTTTGTCCTTTCGGTTACGCCGCTGATCGGAGCCGACGAGCGCACCGGGGAAATCCTGGGACAGTTCTTCTCGGAAGGCCTGCCACCAGGCGCCTGCCTGCAGTTGCTCCACCTTGCAAGCCCGCGCATCAGCAGGATCATCGCCCCGTGGTTCGCCCCACGGTACATTCAGGGCGGGGTGTACGAGGCGATTGCCCGGCATCGGGCGCGGCGGCTCTATTCGCTCGTATGGGAGTCCGGCTCGCCGGACGCGCCCTTCCATGCGCGGCATCACCAGGTCATCGTCTCGGTTGGGGTGCCGACGTCCAAGTCGGTCAGCAATGAGGATCTCAAGCAGACCCGCGATGGCCTGGTGGCGATGCTCAAGTCGCTCAATCTCGGCGTGGTCGAAGTCGGGCCGGAAGCGCTCATCGCTGTCATCGATGATCTGACTTCGCCCACCACCGCCCCGCAGGACGATGCGGTGCCCTACAACCCGAACGATTCGATCGCCTCCCAGGCGATCCGCCACGACATCGAACTGGTGGTAGCTGAAGACCGCATGCGGCTCGTAACCGAGCGTTTCCGCCCCACTGGCAAGGTCAACGACGGCGTGCCCGAGATCGGGACCGTCTATCCCGATGCCTTCGATGTCCGGCATTTTGCCGTACGCAACATGCCATCGCGATGGGCTCCGTGGGAATGCGCGCGGTTGATCGGCGACCTGTTCACCGACAAGCTGCGCTTCCCCTGCCCGGCCGCCACCATGCTGTGTCTCGTCTATCCGGACCAGGAGGCTGCATCGGCGAAGGCCGGCTTCAAGTTCATGCGGACGACCAGCCTCGCCGGAACCCGAAGCGCCCGGTTCCTGCCGCGGATCGGGGAACAGGCCGCCGAGTGGCAACATGTGCAGGCCGAGCTGCAGGAAGGCCGCCGTCTCGTGCGGGTCTTCTACGGTGTGACAGCCTATTCGCCGCTGGGTCAGGGTGACCGCCACGAACGCGCGATCAAGTCGATCTACAAGGCGGCGGGCTGGGACCTCACCGACGAGCGCTACCTTCAGATCCAGGGATTCCTGGCCGCGATGCCGCTCACTCTGGCTGACGGGCTCGGCGCCGATATGGAACGGCTGAAGCGGTTCAAGACCGTGTTGTCGACGACCGCAGCCAATATCGCGCCCATGCAGGGCGAGTACCTCGGCAGCGCCCACCCCCACCTGCTGTTCGTCGGGCGGCGCGGCCAGCCCTTCTTCTGGTCCCCGTTCGAGAACGAGGCCGGCAACCACAATGTCGCGATCTGCGGCAAGTCGGGATCGGGCAAGTCAGTGCTGCTCCAGGAGATGTGCGCCGCGCTGCGCGGCGCCGGCGCGCAGGTTGTCGTGATCGACGATGGCCGCAGCTTCGAGCACTCGGTCAAGCTGCAGGGCGGCCGCTTTGTCGAGTTCACGATTGCAGCGGGCTTCTGCCTCAACCCGTTCTCGATGATCGATGCGACCCGCGCCGCCGAAGACGAGGACTACCGCCTCGACTGCTTCGGGATGATCAAGGCCATCGTCGGGCAAATGGCTCGCCACAGCGCGAAGCTGACCGATACCGAGCGCGGATTGATCGACCGGGCGGTCAACCTCGTCTGGGCGCAGCACGGCGCGGCTGCCACGGTCACGACCGTCGGCGAGATGCTTGCCAGTCTCGGCCATGACACTGCCGCCGACATCGCAACCGCGCTTGCCCCCTACATGGCGGGCGGAACTTACGGCGCCTTCTTCGAAGGCCAGGCAAGCCTCGACCTCGATGCGGACTTCACGGTCTTCGAGATGTCCGACCTCGCGAGCCGGGAGGATCTGCGCAGCGTCGTGCTCTCAGCCATCATGTTCATGACCAGCCAGGCCATGACGCGAAGCCCAAGGTCGCTGCGCAAGCTTCTGCTTATCGATGAAGCCTGGTCGATGCTCAAGGGCGGTTCGATGGGCGAATTCGTCGAAACCTATCGTCCGTCTCCTGCACGAAGGAAGTGGATTCCAAAGCCGGGCAAACCGGGGAAGTTCCGACCCCTCGGTATCCCTACGGTCAAGGATCGCGTGGTGCAGTGCGCGGTCAAACAAATAATGGAGCCGATCTTCGAGGCTCGGTTCTGGCCAGTCTCATACGGGTTCCGACCCGGACGCGGCAGTCAGGCCTGCCTCGAACATATCCGTGTGACTATCCAGTCGCGGGGCAAGCCTGCGGCTGATGGCTACCGACACAATGCGCCGTACCAATGGGTAATCGAAGGCGACATTGAGGCCTGCTTCGACAACATCGGTCATCACCCCCTGATGGAACGCGTGCGCCACGGCGTCGCGGACCTCAAGGTGAACCGGTTGATCGTGCAGTTCCTCAAGGCCGGGGTCTTGGAGCATGTCACGTACAGCCCCACCGACACCGGCACGCCGCAGGGAGGCGTGCTCTCCCCACTACTGGCCAACATTGCGCTGAGCGTAATCGAGGAACGGTATCGGGACTGGGTGTGCCGCCCCGAAAGCCCGGAGCTGAAATCCGATGGGATCAGGCTCGCGGCGATCAGGCGTGACAAGGACCGGAAGGCCGGTCGAACGGTCTTCTACCCTGTCCGCTATGCTGACGACTTCCTGATCTTCGTGTCGGGGACGGAAGCTGACGCTCTTGCCGAAAAGCAGGCGCTGGCGACCTACTTGCACGAGACGATGGGTCTGACGCTCTCGCCCGAAAAGACGCGCATCACTGCGCTGACCAAGGGCTGTCGGTTCTTGGGATGCCGCGTGCGGCTCAAATGGGACAAACGGTTCGGGCTTCACGCCCGCATCGAAATCCCGCGTGAGCCGATAAACGGCTTCCGCATACGGATAAATCAAATGGCCCGACGGCAGACGCTTAGGCGTTCGCTCACGGCCATGCTTCAGGAACTCAACCCATACCTTCGCGGATGGTCCGCCTACTACCGCTACTGCGTGGGGGCCAAGCGCATCCTTACCAGTCTCGACTGGCATGTGCGTCAACGTCTCTGGCTGTGGCTGCGGGCCAAACACAAGCGTGTTCCGGGAAGGAAAATCGCATCATGGCGCAGGCCGAGCGTCGCCCATCCGGGCAACTCGGTCTGGGCCGAAGGCGGCACGGAGCAATTCTTGATGAGCTACGTGCCTGTTCGAAGGTTCGATCTCAAATGGATGAGGAAACCCGAGTTCGCCAAGACTTCTGGAGAGCCGGATGCACAACGAAAGGTGCAAGTCCGGTTCGGAGAGCAGGCGTGGGAAACTGGCGGTGGAGACACCCCACAGCGCCCACGTCTGACTCTACTATGAACAAACTTCCTCATCTTCTTGTAGTCGCGTCGCTTTCCAGCCTTGCTGCTTTGGCTGGCGCCTCGGCGCAGACGGCCGAACCGGACCTCGATCTGGCCGCTATCCGGGCGCGGGCCAGTGCTGGTGCCCCCGATGCCGACGCGCTGTCCGCCAATGCCCGCGCCAGAGCCGAAGCGCTGGCGCGGGAGGCGAGGACCAGCTCCGACGAAGCCGAGGCGCACGCTCGCCGCTACATGCTTGAGGCGGCCGCAAACACGAAGCCTGGTGAGGCCAGCACATTCGATTTTGACCGAATGGTGGCCGATGCAGGCGCCATGACCAGCGAAGGCATGGGCGAGGCGCCGAGGTTCATCGCCTTTGCTTCGCTATCGATGCCGCCTGCAGCGCTGCGTGCGATGATCGACGACGTGACCAAGGCTGGCGGTGTTGTTGCCTTGCGCGGCCTGCCCGGCAACAGCGCCAAGGCTCTCACGGCGGCATTGGCCAAAGTTGCCAAGCCCAGCGAGCAACTGGACGGCGTCGGCATCGACCCGCGGCTGTTCCGCGCCTTCGGGATCGAGGCGGTGCCCACCTACGTCGTCACCAGCAGCGACTTCGATCTGTGCGACGGGTTCGACTGCCGGACGCAGGTTCCGCCGCACGACCGGATGAGCGGCAATGTCAGCGCAGCTTACGCGCTCGAAACTTTCGCGCGCGGCGGCGGCCCCGGCGCTTTGCTCGCCGCCCAGCACCTCGCCCGTCTTGAAAGGCAGGTTCCATGAAACGATCGGTCCTCTCTCTCGCTGGCGTGGGCGCGCTTCTGCTCGCCCTCGCCGGCCCGCTCTACGCCCAGACCACAACTGATGCTGCCAAGGCCGACGGCAAGGCTTTCGGACGGGACAAGGCAGCCTCGGCGCAAAGCGCGGCAACGACGAACCCCGATGCGAGCCGCATCCCCAATTTCGGCGGCACGCCGAGCCAGTCGGGTTACTTCGACGATCCTGACCGGATGAGCCGCGAAGCGGCGAGCCAGGCGACGACCAACACCGGCTACAAGGCCATGCGGGATTCGATGGACCGGCGCGCCCGGTTTGCGCCGCAGGATCTCGATGCAACGATCGCGCGCAGCAATGTGATCAGCGATGACCCGCTCGCCTATACAAGCGGAATGGTCATCGGCGGCTCGCAGGGACGCTGCGTGCCCTTGCCGCCGGCCAGCGGAACCGCGGCGCGCTACATGGCGACCTGCAATGTCGGCTATACGGCAACCCAGGAGACGCGGACCTGCCCCGTGACGTTGACCGCGCGTGTCGAGCAGCGGCAGGTCTACGGCTACTACTGTGTTGGTGGTAGCGGGGTCGACCCGGTTTCGGTCTACAACTGCAACCGCTACCCCGCGCCGCAATGCACGGTCACGCAGTCCTATCCGATCAACCTGTGCGATCCCTATTTCGGGATCTACTGGGGCTGTAACTCGGGCGATCTGAGGGTCGATCTCGTCAGTTGCACGGCGCCGGTCGATGGCGCGACACCCCACACGGTGACAGGCGAGAACGTCGTCACGACCACGCGCGATGAAAGCCAGTGTGCTGGTCTTGCGGCTGATACCTCGTGCCAGCAGGACACCGAGACGTGCACGGACAGCGATCCGGTGACCCGCATCGTCGATGGCATCGCCGTGACGCAGCCGTGCTGGGCGTGGAGCCGCAATTACAGCTGCGCGCAGTTCACCGAGGCACAGGACTGCCAGACACTTGAAGCCACGCCGGGCTGCAAGCTGGTGCGCGAAGACTGCCTCGCGGGCGAGCCCTGCCGCACCTGGGAGCGGGTCTATGATTGCCCGATTCCAGACCAGCCTGCGAACACCAACCAGTTCATCTGCGACGGTGATGTCTACTGTATCGATGGCTCGTGCGAGACCATCCAGCGCGAGGCCAACGACGAGTTCAAGGATGCGGCCGTCGCCTTGAACGCGATGAACCAGGCGCGCCGCGAATTCGATCCGGACAACCTCACTCTGTTCAAGGGGACCCGGGAAAGCTGCTCGTCCAAGGTCTTCGGCGTGCTCAACTGCTGCAAGGGCAAGGGCTTCCCGCTTATCCCGGGCATCCAGCTGCTCGTGGCGCTGGGCTGCAGCCGCGAGGAGATGCTGCTGCATCAGAAGGATGCGCAGGGTCTGTGCGCCTACGTCGGCACTTATTGCTCATCCTCGTTCCTTGGCGTGTGCCTGACCAAGCGCAAGGTCTACTGCTGCTTTGAATCCAAGCTCTCGCGGATCCTGCAGGAACAGGGCCGCCAGCAGCTGAACAAGCCCTGGGGCAACGCCTCTCTGACAGAAGCGCAGAGCTTCTCTATCGAGGCTCGCCGAGCTGAGGAGCTCGCCAATCGCCTCGAAAGCCAGGCGTCTTTCTTCGAAGGAAACAGCGCCGCTGGAAGCCTCAATCTGTCGCAGGCCTACCGAGAATGGGGTCTCGCCGAGATCGAAAGCAACCGCGATTTCTATGGCAATGCGCGGTTCGACGATGTCACTTTCCAGCTCAGCCCGGAGGGCCAAGCATTGCAGGCAAAGTTCGTTGAAAACTATGCCGAGCAGGTTCGCGACGGCATCGATGATCGCCTCGTACTCGCCCCCGGGGTGCCTATAGCCCGTCCATCAGTTTCTAGCGCGGGATCTGTGCGCGGCCGAGCACAGACCGGTGGCGGGGGTTCCGGTTCAATACCCAGGATAGGTGCCGGCGAAATCCAAGAAGATGTGCAAAGGGCTCAGGCGACAGGACGCCAAAGGATCAGCGGCTCCAGGGGACGCCTCGACGCTGCTACAAAGGCAGCCCAAGGCGCCAGCGCAGAGGCAGCGGATGATGTGAAGGAGTGGTGACCTGCAATGGTCACCACAATCCAAATGACGCACCACCCAAGTACGAGAAACCGGCTGTAATGACGATCAGGACCGCTATCGTCAGCTTACGTCCCCAAGGGTCGGCCCAAGACTTCTTGATCCGATACTCCATCAGGCGATTGTCTCGGATTGCCTGATCGATCTCAGACAGCCCGTCCCACTTACGGGTTCCGCGCGCCTCTGCGCTTTCAATGTCGAAATTCGTCATGATGGCGTTCATCTCATTGCTCCTTGGAACATAGCAGCAACATGACTGAAGGACAGGAAATTCGACGGACGCCCGTGGAGTACCATCGGAAACAGGACTCTCTCCTCTCGCATGGCGAAGGTTCGGAATATCCGGAACGACACATATTACAGCCGACAACGCCTTAAGCGGTCATTCGTGACGGACGCCGCTTGCGCCAGCAACGCACGCCAAGTAGGACGCTCAGCCGCAGACCGGCGCTACCCGAGAGCGGACGGAATTCATCCAGGTAACCTCACGACCAGCGAACAGTTCGAAACTTTTTGTCGCGCCAACTACGGCCGTCTTCTACGCAGGCTCCGCAGCGGCTACGACCGATGAGATCGCTCGCAGTTCAACGCAGTAAGGGGGGCGGTGCGCTTCGACAATTCCGTTCGAATCGTCCCGGGTAAAGCGAACTTAAGGGGCATCATTCACCTTCGAGGCGCTCCTGCACTTCGGTCACGAAGCGTGAAGGGTTGTGCTGCCCGTACATCAGATGGATTTCATGCCTTGCACGAGTGAAGCCGACATAGAACAGGCGTCGCGCTTCCCTGATCTCTCCATGGCTTGCATTGTTTCGGGGAAGGCGTCCTTCCTCCATCCCGAATAGGATCACCGCGTCGAACTCGCGTCCTTTGGCGCTGTGCAAGGTGGACAGATTGATCCGGTCGAGACCGGTGCCGATGCCGGCGAACTCGCCGAGCGGGAAATCCTCCACATCACCGGTCGGTCCAAGCCGGTTGATGAAGGTGTTCAGCGTCTCGAACTCATCTGCCAGCGATCGGGCACGATCGATGCGCGGTTTGATAATCTTGTCGCGCAGGGCGACGAGCCAGTCGTGCAGACTGAGAGTGTCGTCACGACGATCCCAGAGGGTTGCGATCAAGTCGCGCTGAAATTGCAGCCGGTCGTCGTCGGTCGCGAGCAGTTCATGGAACAGGCGGGCACCTTCGGCTATCACGCGGGATACCCGAGGCTGGCCTGACCGCCAGCCACCGCAGCACCACATCGCGCATTGCTCGAGCCAGCGCATTAGACGGCTGCCGCGAGGATACAGCGCGTTGCCGTCGGTGCGGATCACGCCGTAGCCATTGTCGGCCGCGGCGGTCGCGACCTCGTCGCCGATGAAGGCTGCGGGGTAGAGGATGGCGATTTCGCCAAGGTTCAGATCGGGGCGCCGTGCGCGTATCTCGGGGATCAACTGTTCGATCAAATATCGAGCCTGCGCCGCATAGCCGCCGGTGCAGGGATGAAAATAGATCGTGCCCTCATGCGCGCCATCCGGTGCCCGATAGCCGCGAGCTTCGCCAAGGGCATATTCGGAGGCAGTAACGATCTGCGACCCGCAGCGATAATTCAGCCCGAGCCGGACGGTTTCGACATCGTCGCGCTCCGACAGTTTCTTCAGCAATTCGGGGTTCGCGCCGGTGAAGCCGTAGATCGACTGATCGACATCGCCGACCGCGAACAGGCGGATGCCGGCGCTGAAGCACAGCCCCATCACCATCGCGTGCAAAGCCCGGCCGAGATCCTGATATTCGTCGACCGCCAGTATCGGATACTTGGCGGCGATCGCCTTGCGCAGCCAGGCGTTGGTCGCAAGCGCGCGCAAGGCCAGAAGCGGCATGTCGTCGAAGTCGATAACGCCCATCTGGCGCAGTTCGGCTTCATAGGCCTCGACGAGCTTGGTTAGTTGCGGGTCGGCGGTTTTCCAGGCGTCGACGTCCCGGTTGAGGAATCGGCGGCGGTGCTGCCCAAGCCGGAAATCCCAGGTCTGCGGATTCTCCGGCCCCATGATCACCTTGGCATGGGCATTTTCGAGCGCGGCGCGCGTCTGGCGCCGGGTCGCCACTTGGAAATCATCCGGGAGCCCCAATCCCGCGACCTTCGCATAGGGCACGAGGATCTGGGTCAGCGAGAAGCTGTGCACGGTGCCGATGAAGACGCGGCCGTCCGGCGCAATACCGAGGCCATCGAGCCGCATCTCGAGCTCGCGAGCACATTCGTTATTGTAGGTTATACAGGCAATGCCGCGGGGATCCTCGACATCCTCGCTGAGCATGCGCGCGAGCTTGACTGTCAGCGTCTTGGTCTTGCCGCTGCCTGGCCCGGCCAGCAGCACGCAGTGGCCGCCGGATTCATAGGCCTGCCACTGTTTGTCGTTGGGCCGCAGATCTTCCGCGGCCTTCAGATAGAGCGCCCGATCAGACAATGCCGATCACATGGTTGATGGCGTTGGCGATATAATGCGGCACAGTCAGGCCTTTGATGCGCGATGCCAAGCGCTGCGCGAACCGGCCTTTGCCCATCTGCTCGATCATCTTGATCAGGATCTCGGCATCGACGTCGGACGGCTTGGTTTCCCAGGCATCGAGCAGCGCCAGCCGCTCGGCGCTGAAGTTATGTTCGCGCAGGGTCGCAATCATCGCCTCGGCATAGTCGCCTCCGAACATCTCGGTTTCCAGCGTGCTGTCGTTGACAAACAGGCCGAAATCCTCGAACTTTTCATAGGTCTCGTCATAATTGTCGATCGCCTTGATCGCCGCGATCAGGCCGTCCGTATCAGCGCCCCCCCGCGCGGTATCGATTGTACGGGTGAGCTTTAGGCACCGCTTGTAGGACCGGGGTCTTCCGTCGATCATGTCGAAATCGGTGATGACTGCAAAGGGAATGCCGAGCGCGCATAGCAGCTTCACATAGGGCTGGAAATTGGTGCCAGCGACCGAACAGACCGACACGCCATGCTCGTCGAGCGAAATGTCGAGTTCTTCGGCTAACGTGGGGATGAGGAAGCGTTCAGCGTCACCCTCGACCAATAGCACTCCGCGGGCGAACACCATCTCGGCTCGGGTCACATCGAGATAGCGGCTCAAGTCCTCCTCTTCGGCTTCGGTGAAATCCGTCGCCGCCGTCGAATAGCCCGTAGTTCCCTGATCCGCGTCCGACCGTAGCAACAGCAGAGATTCGAGCGGCGCGACGCTGGCGATATGGGGCGAATGGGTCGTCAGGATCACCGACATCGGCTCGCCCTCGTCCGCGCCGGTGTCCTCTTCCTCGGTTTCAGCATCTTCCGCCGCCGCGCCTTCGACGATCGTCTCGAACAGATGCTTGTACACCAGCCGCTGGAGATGCGGATGAAGATGCGCTTCCGGTTCCTCGATCGCGAGCAGGGAATGGTCGCGCTTGTTTGTCTCAATCAGCCTTTGAAGGTCGAGCAGCTTGAGCGTCAGGAAGATGAGATTGGCTGATCCCAGGCTAGCATCGGCAACGCCGCGCCGCCCTTCGTCGATGAGCAGACGGATCTGGCGATTGATGCGGGCGGCGTCGGTCGCCGAAAAGCCAAGCGATGGCTTCACGTCCTGCTTAGCGCCCGCCATCGCGAGAAACAGCTCGGCAATTCGGCCTTCGAGCGCCTTCACCTCGCCGAACTCGATCGCGGCTTTGCTTGTTTCCGCGATCTTCTCGCCGATCTCCTTGAGCTTTGCCGCGTCGACCGCGACGAACGCATCTTCGACCAGTGGACGAAGCGGCGAACGGCGCCAGGCGGCGAGGTCACCCTCGGCATCACGAAGCGCCGGCAACAGGTCCATCGTGATCCGCCGCCGCAAATCATGGCCAAAGCGCTTGGCTTCGCTTTCCCCGCCGAAACAGATGAACGAGAAATCGTCATCACTGGCGGGTGCATGATCGAGCCCCGGCGTCGCGCGTAACTTGTAGGTCAGGCGGACGGTATCGGGATCGTCGTCGAGCCTGAAGTCGGTCAGGACGGCAAGCACATCGGGGTCGTCCTCGAAATCCTTGATCTCGACCGAGACGGTCATGATCGTCTCGGAAGTGATCTCCTCCAGCCCGTCCCAGAAGTCAGCGAGACCGAGCTGCCGACTGCTATCCGGCAGTGAGGGGTCGAAGATCAGGCGCAAGCCAAAGAGCAAATTGCTCTTCCCGACGCGGTTTTCTCCGACAATGACGACGTTGCCACCTAGCGCTACGTCGAGGTCGCGGAAGTTACGGAAATTCTCGATTTTAATTCGTGAAAGATACATTCTGCCCGCTCCATCTCGTCGGCCGCAGTTTACCATCTATGTGGAAAAATATCAGCGCGGGTTTGCCCCACCCGGCGCAAGTCATGAGATTAGGCAGTCAAGCGCGAAACCTCCGATTGCCGCCATGCCGCGGGCAGGCTGCGGCACGCCCGGCGGCGATCCGGTCCAAGGAGTTCACAGACGTCGGCAAGATGGCGGTCCGGGACGCGCAGCTGTTCGATCTCCCCGCCGATTGGGACGACCTGTCATTCGGGACACCGCACTGGCGACGCCTCAAATCCTGATCAGACACGCGGTCAGTCCGCGATCAGCACCACTTTTGGTCGTTTGACCCGCGCGGAGATGATGCGTTCGCCGCGCCGTTCGACGGCGCTGCGGATGATAGCCGGCAGCCCATCGCTCCGGTCCTCACTCCTTGCCGCCGGTCGCCGCTTTCGCCGCCCCGCTCCGTCCGCAGCAGCGCCCGTGCGTGGGAGCGCTTTCACAGTCACTTCAGGAAGCGCCAGCGTCTGGCCGAACCCGGCAAGCCCCGATCGCGAGTCGATCGCGTCGACCACCGCCTGGCGGGCATCGGTAGGGGTCGGAATATCGGCGGCACGCGGCGAAGTGTCGGGCGCGCATAGGATCGTCGAGAGCGGAAAGAACAGCGGCTGGAGCGAGCCGATGCGTTTGAACGGAAGGCGCTTGGGCTTTACCTTGACGATCGCCTTGATCCGCTCGCGGATTTCCCAACCGCTGGCGAGTTCGATCCCCGAGACCGTGCCACCCGAGGCGATGCAAACATGCGCCGGATTGTAAAAGGCGTAGAGCGGGATGGTGGTTATTTCCTCGCGCCCCAGACCGCGCAACAATGTCTGCGATTGCGCGCCGCTGTTATGCGGATGGGCTAGCTCGGCATAGGAGCCGAGCTCCCAGTCATGCTTGTGCGGCGTGAGCCGCTTCGCCTGAATGCGAAACTGGACCGCATCGCCTGAAAGCGGATCGACAACCAGCAAGTCGAAGTCGCCGCCCGTCTTCGATTCCGGCGGAGTCAGGACCACAACGCTATCGCCCGGCAGCGACAGCAGCGACGCAACCAATATGTCTGTGACGCTGTCTTCGCGGAAGCGGCGCTTGAGCTTCTGCTCGATGTCGAGAAATTCCGCGATCATCATGGGCAGGCGTTCGGCAAGATCGCAGGACGACGCGAAGATTGGCGCGATCGCCATCGCGACTCAGTTCGCCGCCCGGTACAGATCGAACCGTGCCGCGAGTCGGTCGCGATCGGGGCGGTCGATCAGACGATCGGGCATCAACAGGGTCTTGCCGCGCATCGCCTTGATGCCCTGTTCGAGCATCGGGCCGTCGTTCATCGCAAAGAGCTCGTCCGAGACATGGATTTTATAGTCAGGATCGATGCCGATGAGATTGGCGTCAAACGCGGCATGATGGACCTTGGACAGGGGCAATCCATTGGCGACCAGAGGCTGCCCCAAAAGTTCATGGCCATCGGCGATGATGTGCGCGGCGTCGAGCAAGCGTCGTTCGGGCAAGCGCGAGATCGCGCAGCGCCCGTTGTAAGCGGCGAGCACGGCTTCGCGGAACGTGGCCTGGTGGAGCCGCTGGCTGACGAGGCGGAGCGCATAGCGGCGCTCGGGCGCGGGCGGGATAACTACTTTGCTTGCGGGTGATGACAGCGGCATGCCAAACCCAATCCGCGCGACCAGCGCGGAGGCCGACCAGTCGGTGATGAAACTGGGATAAATGGCGGTGTAGCGACCGGGCGCGATGCCGAGCAAGTAGATGATCGGCACCTGCGCTTCCATCGCTTCCTTCAGCCAGCGATTATCGGCTGCGTCGGGATTGCTGCCCATGAAGGCATAATCGACCAGCTCCTCGCCGGCATGAATCTGTTCATGGACGCGGCGTTGATCGTCGTACCAGACCCGCGCGCCGGTGCGTGGAAAGACGGTGCGGACGCTCAGCAGATAACGCATCACCCTCGGCTTGAAGATGCCGCGCTGGGGATTGACGAACGGGATACGCTCACCCTGAAAATGGAACCCCGCCGCCAGATCGTCGCTGTCGAGCGGACGCCCGGCGGCGCGTCGCTCCAGCTCGGCGATCGCGGCCTGTCGCATTGCCGCGTCGATGGGGTCGACGAGACTCATCCGAGATAGCGATGCTCGCGGTGCCAGGCGAGCATGTCGGAAGCCGGCGGCGCGTAGCCGCGCTGCGGTCCGCGCACCTCGGCGCCATGCAAATCGTAGTAATGTCGGCCATTATCGAAGTCGGCCTTGAGTCGATGGCTGACCTCGAACCGGCGATCCTCAGACACCGTCACATAGCCTAGATCGAAAAGTCGGTGGATGTCGGTGCGCAGCAACAGGCCGTTCGTGGGGTCATGGTCGCCCCCCTCGCCATAGCTGCGGATATGCGCTGCATCGAGGATGGGGAGCGTCTTTTCGCCGGAGACGGCGCAGCGCCGCTCATAGGCATCGGTGACGGCGAGGCGGAACGCTCCCTGCCCCAGGCGCGGCCGCACCATTTGCGGCGCGCCATAACGCTCGGCCGGCTGGCGGTCGACCATTGGCAGAACAGCCCTATCGGCGACCGCGTCCCATAGATATCGACCCTCGGCGTCCCCGGTCGTATAGCGTTTTCCGGTAACGATGTTGCGCGCGAAGCTCTGCGGTACGGGAAGCCATTGCTCGCGGGGCCAGAAGAAGGGCTGGGTCAGGATGCGACAGCCGACCGGCGGGTCGGTGCGCGGATCGAGCAGGGTGTCGTCGCGGCGATAGCGGGCAATACGCCGACGCATATCGGGAAGCGAGGTGACGCCATTCTTGATGCCGAACGCTTCCCAAGCGAGCGAGAGCGGCACATTAGAGGCATGGCTGAACACGCCGCCGCCGACGATGTAGTCATCCGGCGCGTGGAGCTTGAATAGGAACAGTTCGCCGACCGTGATCGCTCTGAAATTGCGCGTGCCGCTCGGTTGCCAGAAATTGACCTCATCGGGCTGGTCCTGGCTCAACTGCTCGAACCAGCTGAAATCGGTGATGGCGACGTAGAGATTGACCACAATCTGCAACCTCGCTGCTTCGCTCTTCGAGAGCAAGTAGGCAGACGCGAATTTCCGCATTCTCTAGCTTGGATGGCTCAAGCGGACATCCTGAGGGTCCAGTTCGCATCATTAAGATGGCGATGAACGAATGAGTGCTTTCGGGATGCTCATTCGTCAACCTGAACGTCCGAGATGGCGGCGGCGGCGGACCGCACAAGTCTCGCAAGGCTGCCCTACTGCCCCATAGCAAGGTTGAAATTGGCAAAGATTGGCTGAGCTTCAGACCGAAATAAAGCGCGCCTGCTCCCGATCATAGCGAAAGTCCGTCACCGACCCGTCGCTGATCCGCGCGACGAGTTCGTCGATGGCGTTCAGCGGCACGAGAAACCATTCGCGCGGCTGCACCGTCTTGCCGAACCGGTCACCGGCAGAGAGATCTAGGCGCGCAGGACCAAGCGCACGGTGGATCAACCCTTCAAGCTTACTGCGGTTGATGTTGTAGAGTTTGTACTCGGCCACGACCTCGACATCCGCGAGCAAGAATGTCGGGTCATTGCGCGCATTGGCGATCCGGCTCGCAACGGGTTGGCCTGTGACCCCGATTTTGTGGATCAGTTCGCGGTGCTGGTCGACGTAGGGGTGAGCTGACTTGCTCCGCAGGACGTATATCGTTCCGCTGGCAAGGTCATCGGGTTCGGCGGTGTCGCCGAACAGCGGGCCAGCACTGACCTCCGTGATCCGGCGAGCGGTTTCGTCGCGGTAGAGTGCCTTTTGGAAGGATCGTGATAGGACAGTCGCCTCGGTTCCATTGTCGTAGATGACGCGAACACGGCGGTCCTTGCGCTCGTACTGCGTGACGAAATCCTCGGTAGATCCTGCAATGTAAGCAAGCTGGCCGCCGACGATGAAGAAGTTACCGGGCTGGATTTCCGCCAAGGTGACTTCGGTCTGATCCAGGACGTTGGCCTGCCGGGCGCCCGCCTTGAGGTCGATCTGGACCCGCTCGAACAAGCCCTTGAACTCCGCGAAATCGTTGCACGGCTCTCGGTTGGCTATCTCCTCAGCCGCCCGCTTCTCCGCACGCGACGACACATGCCGCAGCTGAGTGATGTCACTGCCGGACCCGCTCGCGATCCCAAGTTCGGCGAGCAAGGCCTCGTCATCTAGCACTGCCGGAGCTGCTGCAGGTGTGGCTCCATCGAGAATGCCGTCGGTATCAAGCGGCGCGAGCAAGTCACGCGCTTCCGGCATGCCACGAAGCTGGTCGAGACGGACCGCATAGAGCCTTTCGAAGATATCGCAGTCGTCGCCGTGCTGGGGCAATCGGCCATGCTCGGCAACGAACCGCTGAATGTCTTCGAACCCGGCGACAATCCGTTCCTGCAGCGGCGTCAGCGCGCGATGCACCTCGGGCGTCATATCGACGCCGAGTTCCGCCAGCAATTCGAGGTCGCTCAGTTCAGCCATTGGCGCCGGCCTTTGCGGCATGACGCTGGAGGAAGGCAATTCCCTCGGCCATCTTGCGCTCCCAGGCATCCTGCGAGGTCAGCGAGGGCAGCCGACCGCGCTCGCGCTTGAATTCCAGCGCACGCTCTGCAAGCGCACGGGCGTCCTCGTAGGTCAGCTTGTCCTTCTTGGCATTGATCACCGCCTGCACCTGGAGGAGCGTGGCCTCATCCATGGCCTTGGCCATGACCGCGATGGTCGCATCGAACGGATTGACGTGGTCGATGAGGTCAATGTCGAGGTCGGTGACGCTGAGTGCGAATTTGCGCACGCCATCGATGAACGCTGTGTTGGCCTTGATCTCGCCGTCGACGACATCGCCAGCGATCATCGCCTTGGCCTGCTGCGTCACGTTCATCGCTGCAATGGCATGCTGGCGCACGGCTTCCTGATCCTCGGCGCTGAGCTCGGGGTACTTCTCGCGAATGATCTTGCCCATCTTCAGCTGGGTCAGCTCCTCGGGCACCACGTCGGGATCGAACATGCCGCGTTCGACCACAGTCTTGTCCTGCACGAAGCTGGCAATCACTTCGTTCAGGTCCTCGCGGCAGATGCGGGTTGCCTCAATGCTGGTCGGTAGCTTCAGGCCCTTGATCTCGAAATGCATCTGGCCCTGGGCGTTGACCCCGACGTTGGCCTCGCCCTCCTTGTAGCCGTCGTCGCCATAGTCGAAACCCGCCTTCGGCCCTGCGTCCTTTGGAGTGAACTCGAAGCGCGGTGCCAGAACCTGCTCCATCAGCAGGCTGGCCGCGATTGCCTTCAAGTAATCGTTGATCACATCGACCACGAGCGGATCGTCGGCGGCCGGCTCAGCAATCAGGTTGGTGAAGCGGGCGCGCGTTTTCCCCGGAGCATCGCGAGTCGCGCGGCCGATGATCTGGATGATCTCGGTCAGGCTCGAGCGATAGCCGACGGTCAGCGCATGCTCGCACCAAATCCAGTCGAACCCTTCCTTGGCCATGCCGAGCGCGATTATGATGTCGACGAAATCGCGGTTGGTCCGGGCTTCAGGCGACTTCAGCGAAGCCACAACTTTGTCGCGCTTCGCGGCATCATCGTCGACCAGATCCGCGACCTTGATAATCCCGCCGGCCGCTGTGCGCACCAGATGGAAGCCAGTCTCGGGATCGACCCCGTGCCAGTCGCCGAGATGATTCATGATGTCCTCGGCCTCGCGGTGCTTGTCCTTGAGGCTTTCGCGTGAATTGACCGAGGGAATGTGGACGATGGTCTTGACCGTCGGATCGAGCAGCGCCGAGATCTTGTCGGTGTAGCGGCCGACATAGAAGCTGTAGCCGATGTCTAGCACCTTCAGGTGCTCGTAGCCATTTAGCTGTTCGTAATAGGTGTAGGTGACGGTCTCGAACTTCGCCTCGTCTTCGGGCGCCAGCACGGGGATGGCGTCGCCCCGGAAGTAACTGCCGGTCATGGCGACGATGTGGGACTTGTCGCGCCCGATCAGTTGGGTAAGCTGGGCACCGAGCCGGTTGCCAGCGTCGGCCGAGACATGGTGGAACTCGTCGATGGCAACGACGGTGTCGTCGAAGGCTTCAACGCCGAGTTCGTCAAATGCGAAGCGAAAGGTGGCATGGGTGCAGACGAGCACGCGCTCGTTGCCGGCCAGGAACTCACCGACCGCCTTGACCTTGGACCTCGCGACCTTCGGATCATCGGCGCCCGGCGTGTTGCACAGGTTCCACTGCGGTGCGACCACCCAGTCCGCCCAGAAGCCGTGCTTGCTCAAGGGTTCACTGGCAAAGCTCGCGCCGATCGAACGTTCCGGCACGCACACGATCGCCTTCTTCACGCCCTGGTTGGTCAGCTTGTCGAGCGCGATGAACATGAGCGCGCGGGACTTGCCTGAGGCCGGCGGCGATTTGATCAGCAGGAACTGCTCGCCGCGCTTGTCATAGGCGCGGGCCTGCATCGGCCGCATGCCGTGCTCGTTCGCCTTGGCGGTCGCGCCGGTTCCGGCGGGGCGGAAGGTGACCGTGGGAATGATATCGCCGTTTGCCATGCAGTTCAGGCCGCCTTCTTGCCGGTCATCTTGGTGTAGAGTTCGAACAGCTTCTCGAGTCGTTCGGTGTCGTTGCGGAACTTGCGGCCGATATAGATCCGCTCCAGCACCTCATCATTGCGCTCATGCGCATGGCGGAGGTTGTCAGGCATCTTCTCGGGATCGTAGAGTTCGGCAATGGTCTTGGGGAAGTGAGCTTCGCGCGCCAAAAGGATGTTTTCTGCGCAGTGGCCAAGGTCGGCCTTGTTCTGCTCAGTCAGTTTCGGAACCGGAAATGTGTTCCAACCCATCGTGTTGGAATAGCGAAAGTCGGTTTTCATTTTGCCACAGACGGCGCCGACCCAAACTAGATGCAGCCGAGAGGCAACCACAGAAAGATTCCATAGAGGCGCATCGTAGATCGCGAGAGCCAAGTTGGACACTCGCACGTCCGCAGGCATCAAACCGCATGGCAGGTATTCGCGCCTCTCTGACGAGACGCTCGGAACGACGATGGTGTGCTTGCTGCCGATGATGGTTCGCTCAAACTTGTACGGAGTATCTAGCCCTGCCCGGCCACGCTCGCTGCCGTTCAGGCGATACTCGCGGATGTTGGCTAGCCGCTCCGCGATCGGGGGGATCGAGTATGCAAGATCAGCCTGATCATCCGAGATCCAGAGGCAGTATCGCTGCAGGCCATTGATGAACTCAGCCGAGCCTACGATGGGCCGGATCAGGGGCTTTGCCTCCGGGTAATCTGCGAGGAGCGTCCGGGCCTCGTCGGTCGACAACAAGAGGTTGCCCTGGTCCCGGGGGATGTTGCCGCCGAACATCACGCCCAGCTCGGACATGGGCTCCGAAGCCCTTGCCACGATGACGGTATCGCCCGGCGAGAGATAGGGGTTGATGTTGGCGACCTCTTTTCGGGCTGCGTCAGAGTAGATGAACTTCTTGCGCTCTTGGGCATCTGCCACGCCGACGATAATGCAGGTCACCTGAGCGTTTCGCGCCGCGTTGTTCCCCCACATGAAGTTCTCGTGCGCGAAGAAAATGGCTTGCCCGTTGGCGAATATCTTTGGCCAGATCAGCGGGACCTGAACCCCTTGACAGATCGAGTTGGTAGACACGAAGGCGAAGCGCCCTCCGTTCTTGATATAGTCCGATGCCTTCCAGAACCAGCCAGCGATATAATCGACTGCCCGCACTTCCTGCTTGCCGGATTTGAATGTCCGGAGATCGTCCTTCTGCTCCTTCGTCTGGTATTTGTCCCCGATATAAGGGGGGTTGCCGCAGATGTAGGTCTCTCCCCCCTCGTTTTCGAAATCAATCTCGGACTGGTCCAGCGGTGTGCCGAACAGGTCATCCGCCTGCATGCGAACGCCGGTGCCGTTCGGAGGACAAAGGGCAAGCCAATCGAGCCGCAGGGCATTGCCGTTGGTGATCCAGTTCTGGCTATCCAAGGGGAGGAAGTCAGCGAGTGCCTCCTTCTGGCCTCGATAGATCACGTCGCATTGGAACTCGGCAATGATTAGAGCCAGGCGCGCGATCTCGGCCGGGAAGTCGCGGAGTTCTATGCCCCGAAAGTTGGTCAATGGGATGGCAGACTTGCGGTGAGCCTCGCCACGCCGCGCGTTGATCTCGGCCTCGATCTCCCGCATCTGCTTGTAGGCGATGACCAGGAAGTTGCCGGAACCGCATGCCGGATCGAATACGCGGATACGCGCCATCCGGTTGCGCAGATTGAGCAGTTTGCGGGCGTTGTCGCCCGCCTCTTCAAGCGCCGCCCGCAGGTCGTCGAGAAACAACGGGTTCAGCACCTTCAGGATGTTCGGCACGCTCGTATAGTGCATGCCGAGCGCCCCGCGCTCCTCGTCGTCGGCAACGGCCTGGATCATGCTGCCAAAGATGTCGGGGTTGATCTTCTTCCAGTTCAGGTTGCCGATCTGGATCAGGTATGACCGGGCGATACGGCTGAAGCGCGGCACATCGGTGCTGCCAGAGAACAGCTGCCCGTTGACGTAGGGAAATACGTCCGCCCAGCGCGCGGTGCCAGCTGCCTTGCGGTAGCGATCGTCCAGCTTGCCTTCGTGCCGCGTGGGCGTGTCCATCGCCTGGAAGATCTGGCTGATGACCTCGTGCGTGTTGCTCGAATCCCGCTCACTCATCCTCTCGACGGTGCGGGTGAACAGGCCCTCGCCGTTGAAGATGTCGGTGTCCTCGGCGAAGAAGCAGAAGATCAGCCGCGCCATGAAGTGGTTCATGTCGGCCCGACGCTCGGCTGTGGCCCAATCTGGATTGTCCTTCAGCAGCTCGACGTAAAGCTTGTTGAGCCGGCTCGTCGCCCGGATGTCGAACGTGCTCTCGCGGATCTGCTTGACGGTGGTGATGCCGGCGAGGGGCAAGAACAGGCCGAAATGGTTCGGGAAGTCGGCAAAGGTACAGGCGACGGTTTCACCCGTGCTCAGGTCTTCCGCCTGGAATTCCGTCCCATCGGTGGCGAGGATGAACTTCGCTTTTGCCGCCGCGGTTTTCGGGCTTTCCCGAAGCGCCTGCAGGGTTTGGTCGACGGTCCCAGCGTCGCAGGTGGCGATGTGAATGTTGCTGCGCTGAAGCACACCGCCCGGCAGATCGGACGCGTTCGAGGCGCCGCTGCGCAGCTTCTTGAGCGTTGTGGCCTTGTTTCCAAAGGCTTCGAGGAATGCAAATGGGAACTCCGCCCGGTCAAAGGGGTGCTCTGCTAACTCCGAAATTGCCTGTTCGATCTCAACCGCGTTCATGCTCCTTAACTAGGACGTGAACGGGGGTGAGAACAAGCTGAGACGGTACGCAATTCGTTCGCCAATGATTTCCCTGCGGCCTGGAACCGTTCGCCGTTCAAATTCCCGGATTTAATATCAAAGCCCTGAGAGTAGAAGGCATGTATAGGGTCCCAAAGAAATCAAACGGGCAAGCTGAAGGGCGCTCCCTCAACCACGCCCATGCGAATCCCAATGCACAGTCGAGAGTCGGGCGCCGAAGTTATGGTATCGATCATCGATCCAACTCAGTGGCGTCGCAGCGGATCATTGCCTCTTGATCGCGTGGAGCTGCTCGGCGTGAACCGGCTCCCACCTCCAAGCGGTTAAGGTAGCCGCGCAGACGCTCTTCGGTTCGTCGACGCAGGCGCCTGCCTGATCGAAGGTCTGCAACCAGCCTTGGGTCCCCGGCAACCAACCGACCGAAGGTGCTCGGCGACGTCCGTGTCTGCGCCAGATATGCCTCGATCTGCTCCAGTAGCTCCATCGCCATAGACTCGCTTTAAGCTTGCGTTCTTGTTATGTTCTTACTAGGAAGGCTTCCTAGAGTCTAGGATCGATTTTCCTAGGTGCCCGCGATAGGACTGGCAGTCATGGACGACGCACGGAGAGCCCTGGACGAGTTGATCCAGCAACGAGGGGTGAATTACTCCTCGGTTTCGCGCCTGTTGGGGCGCAATGCCGCTTACATCCAGCAGTATATTCGGCGCGGCAGCCCGCGGCAGCTGGACGAGCAGGATCGCTCGGTTCTGGCGCGATTTTTCGGGGTCGATGAGAAGGTTCTTGGAGCCCCTGCCCGCCGCTCAGGCCCGGTTGTCGAGCTCGTGCATGTGCCTTTGCTCAATGTCGAGGCATCAGCCGGCCACGGCGCTCTGGCCGAAATGGAAGCCAAGTCCGCGCAGTTCGGCTTCGACGAGAAGTGGCTGCGCCGGCTGACCGCGAGCAAGGCATCGAGCCTGTCGATCATCGCCGTGCATGGCGACTCCATGGAGCCCACCCTCCACGATGGCGACGAGGTGATGGTCGATCTTGGGGATGGCCAGTCGCGGCTGCGAGACGGGATCTATGTCCTGCGGATGGACGACATGTTGAGCGTAAAGCGCATTGCCCTCGAACCACAGGGCAAGCGCGCGTCGGTTCTGAGCGACAACCCGGCCTATCCAAGCTGGCGCGGCCTCGAGAAACGCACGCTCAACATCGTCGGACGGGTTCTCTGGTTCGGACGGGCGCTCTAAGGTGGTCCTCTGATGCTAGCCCTCCTTGCCGCTTCAATCGTCGCTTCCGGGCAGACCTTTACCTGCACGCCAACCCATGTCTGGGATGGCGATGGTCCCGTCTGGTGTGCGGAAGGCCCTCACCTGAGGATCGCGGGCATCGCAGCCCGGGAAATGGACGGCACCTGCCGCACCAATCAACCCTGCCCCGATGCCACGGCGATTGAAGCGCGTGATGCGCTCGTACAGCTGATGGGCGGTGCGAAGGGAACAATCTCGACCGGTCACGTGGTGGTCAGAGGTCCGCGGCTGACATGCCGTTCCGAGGGGTCCGCTGGCGGCAACAGGACCGCTGCCTGGTGCCGTCTGCCGTCAGCTGCCGATCTGTCATGCGCCATGATCAAGACCGGCACTGTCCTGCGCTGGGATCGCTACTGGAAAGGCCCGGCTTGCCGGTGAGCAGCACCACGCATCTCACCGGCATCGTCGAATGGACGGCCAACGGACCGGTGCTGCGAACTGACGGTGGCGGGACTTGGGAACTCGACAACACCCGTCAGGTACGCAAATTCATCGGCGCCCGCGTCGAAGTGGTCGGGGAGCGTTCAGGGTTCAACGGATTTGCCTGCGACCAGATATGGCCTGCCGGAAAGCCTCGACCGACTGCATTCAAACTCCGCCTCGAATTCCTTCTTGCCGCAGCCTTCGTCGCCTACGGTCTCTACGCGACGGTTATGCCAAGACGCTGGAGACCAGTTGCCACCGTCCGTCGAATATCATGCATTGTGAAGTGACCGGCCTCATAGCCGAGCTTTTCGTCCACGCTTGCCCTGATGCGCTTCCAGGCCTTCGATAGTCCGCTGACGCTGTTCGTATTGGTGACCTTCGATGCCAACAGGATCTGGGATTGCTTGTGGGCCTCGTCAGGGTCGATGCCAGCCGCCATGAATATCTCGGTGATGACTGCCAGGGCCTGGGCGGATAGCGGCACCACATTCGCTTTGCCGTTTTTCGCTCGGTCGCCCGGAACTGTCCAGACTTTCGCCTTGAAGTCGAACTCATCGCACGCCGCATCAAGCACTTCACCTCTGCGTTGAGCCGTAAGAATAAGCATCTGCACGAGATGGCCGAACGGATAGCCATCCTCGACCGCAGATTGCCACAGCGCAGCAAGCTCACGGTCGCTGAGTACACGGTCGCGAGGCTCATTCCGCTTCGGGCGCCACGCATCCCGGCAGGGGTTGGCTGGCATATGCTCAAGTCTGGTGAGCGCCCACGTGTAGAAGGTCGAAAGATGGCGATACACGATGCGCGCCATCGTCTGGGTTTCCTTGCCCCGCTCGAACGCAATTTTCTCAACGAAGCGGCTCACGTCACTTCGGGTAATGGAGTCCGCGAGCCGGTCTCCAATCTCGGGCTCGATGTATTTTCGGAACACTCGATCGAACTCCCTCGCGCTCCGCTTTTTGCCCTCGATCTGCTGAGCAAGGTACGTCTCGTAGAGTTCCGCGACTGTCCCGACCCCTTTTGATCCCTTTCTCTTTGCCCCCGCCTTTCTGGCGATGCTCTTGCCCTGCTCGACATCGACAAGCAGATCGCGCGCCTTCTTTCGGGCATGGGCCAGTGTAAAGCTTGGCCCATGGCGTCCGATTGTCACATTCAACCATTTGCCCTGAACCCGCTTGCGCAGAATGTACGTCTTGATACCACTGGCACCCATGCGGAGCCTAAGGCCGGGTACGATACCATCGGCGAGCTCAACCTGACCCGCAGTCGGCGCCTTCAACCCTGCGATCTTCGCATCCGTCAAACCTACTTTGTTCGCCATATGTACCTGCTACCTTAGGTAGCTTTTTGTAGTGGATACTGGCGAACATTTCAAGAACAATGCGGACTATGAATCGCAGATTTCCGCCATTTTTGGACCCATGCGGACGCGCTAGGACCCTCTGATCATGGCTCTTAATCAGCGGGTCCTAGGTTCGAGCCCTAGTGCGTCCACCATTTCCTTGAAATCATCAGGAATTTCATCGAGCCTAAAGTAGGGTCGAAACCGAACTCGAATTAGGTCGGAAAACTCAGAGCAAACCGCGCACTCTGTCCGTCCTCCAGTGGCCGGTTGGAGACAGTCAGCTTTTGTGTGCAGATTGGGAATACCGGCCAATCAAAAGGATTTAGCGCTTGGGACCTGAATGGTGGCCTCTCCACACATAGGCGAATGCGAAACCCCGGCATTCAGGACGTGCGGCGCGAAGATGCTGATACCGATCAGGCCGGCACCCACCGCACTCACGAGGACGGCTCCGGCTGCAACATCTTTGGCGGCCTTGATCGCCGGATGAAAGCTCTGGCTGACGGCATTACAGCATTGCTCGACCGCCGTATTGAGGGCCTCTGCGGCGATGACCAGGGTCACCGCGACGATCAGCCAGCGCCAGTCGGCTGCATCGAGCCCTAACCACAGACCGAGAATGGTGACGCACAGCGAGGCCCCAGCGTGGGTTCGCATATTCGGCTCGTTGCGCAACGCAAAGGAAAGTCCTGAAAGGGCGTATCCAAAGCTGCGGATCCGGGCCGTCCAGGCCGCCGGCTTCGGCGCGGGCTGGCCATGCGGCCGCCACGCCAGCGGACTCGGTCGCCACAGGGCGACGGGGAAAAAGGCGAGCGCCAGCAGGCCCGCGATCAATGTGCAACAGACCATATTGCCTCCTCAGACGAACAATTCGATCGACAGCTGCGTCCGACCATGGAGGGGTACGTCGATCGTCGCAGCGCCCGACGTGTCGGCGCGCAGAAATTTCTGCGCGGCAAGGCCGGTCAAATAATGACGGCAGGGCAAGAGGCCCGCGATCCCGACCCTCGACACCGTCGCATCGGCGGCGGGATACAATACCAGATCCAGCGACCGGGGACCTGCCACAGCCCGCGCAACAAGAACATCCGGATAGCTTGCGCTGGCCAACCGGGGGCCTGCTGTCCGCGGCCGGGCGGCAACCATCGCGCGCAGTCCGTCGCGGCCGACACTACGCGCGATCATCTCGAGGCAATGCGCCCACAGCGATGCACGATGCCGATGGAGCACGCCGCCCTCGCTACGCAGTGGGCATTCAGCCTCCAGTCTTTCAAAGCATTCGCGCATCACCGCTGCGTCGCCCATCTCGGCTGCCGCCGCCGCCGTCGCAGCATAGCCCGCGGCGCGGCTGAAGCCGTAATTACCGACGTCGATCGGCCAGAAGAGCTTTTTCCAGTCGCCCCGGTCGAGTTCGCCGCGCACCATATGCCACTGTTCCTGCGCGAATTCGGGATCGAGCGCATTGAGGAAGAAGCAGGGAAAGCTCTGCATTACGATCCCCCCAGGCGCCGGCGGCGCGATGCCGGTCAGTGCCGAACGGAAGGCGATGAATCGTCTGTCGGCGCGCATTCCCTCCCGCAGCAGGGCACTGCGGAACTCCCCGGCCATCGCCGGCCAACGGGCGCGGTCGTTGCGGGTGTCGGATGCCTTGATCCCCGCGGCGGTGATCAGGTTGCAGAGCGGATAGATCCAGTTGGGCTCGCAGGCCAGCAAGCCATAGGACGACGCACGATACTGATCCGCCAGACGCCCCGCGATGTCGTCGAGAGAGTAGCGCCGCCATTCACGGCCCCGCCGATGCAAAATCAAATCGTCGTGCAGGCCCGACAGCGCCATCTGCAGCGCAGTGAAGCCCGAGTACATTATGTTCTCGTCGGGAACGGGATCGGCCTCGAGGCGAAGCCTCCCCCACGCATTTTCGAGCTGCCAGTATTGCCACAGGCGCCGATCACCGATCTTGTGCAGCAGCTTCTCCTGTGCCTCTTCGAAACAGGCATCGGCAGCCGGGGCATAGCGCGCGCGTGTGGTGGCAAGGGCGTAGGACAGAAAATTGACTTGATAGCGGACCGCAGCAGTCTGGAACTGGTCGCGCCACTCAAAGCCCTGGAAACTCTCGACAGGCTGGAGTGCCCGGTCAAGCAGAAGCCGCTGGCGCTGAAGGTCTTCGAGCGACAATTCGTCCGGCGCACTGGGCACCGGCGCCTGATCCCAGCCCGTCGATATCGTCCGCGCTAAAGGCCGCGGCGTTCGCATTCCGGACGCGAGCCAGGCGATAGCCGCGATACAAAAGAGCGCGGGGCCGGCCCCGACCAGCCCGTCGGGCGCTAGCGGGACGGGATCGAGCCCTACCCAGTCGGGGCGGCTCGCGGCCAGCGCCGACGCGCTCCACAGGGCCGGCGGCGCAAGGACGTTGCCGGTTCCAAACCAGATCGCCAGTGAAAGGCCAAACGCGGATAGCGATATGGCCATCCAACCGAGCGCGAGCCAAATTTGATTGCCCGACGCCCAATGCGCAAATCCGAGGCCGGGAAAAGCGAGACCGAGAAGCCCTGCCCTCACCCCGTCGTCGGCATCGCCAGACAGGCTGGCCATCGCAGCGAACCCGACCACGAGGCCATAGAGGAGAAGGGTCCGGCCTTGTTGCCGCCGGGAATGCCTCGGCTGCCTATGATTTTTCTTATGCAAATAACTTTGTATTGCAAAGTAAGTGAATAAAAAAGGGGCGGCAGCTCGCCGGGCCGCAGACGCGGCTCCTGTCCTGCGGGCGAGTCTGCGATCGATCATGCCGGTTTCCCTTCCTTCGGCCGGGCGCTGCCCGACACGGCATCGCCGCGGGCGCGGAGCAACACCTGCTCCAGAACCGCGAGATAATCGTCGAAGCGCTGCCGTCCCTCCGGCGTCAGTTTGCAGTTCGTGTGCGGGCGCCGCCCCTCAAACCCCTTCGTAACCTCGATCAGGCCGGCCTCCTCAAGAATCTGCACGTGGCGACTGAGATTGCCGTCGGTCAATCCACAGAGATCGCGCAGCTCGCCGAAGCTCAGCCCCTCACGATAGTCCGCGAGCGAGGTCAATATCCCTAGCCGCGCCTTTTCGTGAAGGACGCGATCGAGGCCTTCGAAGGCGAAGGGAGCTTCCCTGCGGTCAGTCATGGGGCGTCCTTCCAGAAGAGACGTAAAGCGTAACAGCGACTAGAAACTGTCCGATACCGAACGGTAGCCCCATCAGCCAGGCGGTATCGATCAAGGCATCGCCGCTTACCGCAAGGCTGATCGTTCCGGTCACAAAATAGAAAGCGGCGGGCCACCGCATCGCCGCAGGCAGATTGCCAAGTGCGGCGCAGATTCCGACCGCCATCAGCAACTGCCAAAGTCCGGGGAGAAGTCGGACCTGTTCGGGGAATTGCAGGAGGATAACGAAACCCACGATCGCACCCGCAAGCCCGACTGGAAGAAAGCGCTGCAATGTGCTGTTGATCAGCCGGTCAGCCATCGCCCGGTGCACGGCGCGCGCGCGGACAATCGCCTCCGTCCCGATCATCAGCGCGCAAACCAGAGCGAGGATGATCCACGCCAACAAGCTGGCGGAGCGGCCATGCACCTGCCAGGCAGAAAGTGCGAACGCGAAGACACCAGTCAGCGCCACGATTCCGGGCGCGAAGCCTTCAAACCGCGTACCGTCCGCCAATCTGTCGCGAATTCGCTGGATGTCGCTTAGCGCCGAATCGATATCGTTCATTCAACTCATATAGACAAACTACTTTGCAATGCAAAGTCTATACGATGTCATTCGTCTCCCAGCACCTCTCATACACGCGAGCTTGTCGACGAATAGCCGGCTGGGGACGGTCCACTTTTGGTCGTCAGCATTGAAAAGCTGAGATTTGCTTCGTCGAAGACATGTCGGCCGAACCGCGACTTCGAATAGGTTTGTGGGCCCGGTTCGCGCATGCAGAAGCTTTCCGTCCTACGCGCGTAAATTGGAAGCGGGAGCGTAGACCATAGGTCGAGACCCGCCGCGATCAGGCAGCAGCCACGCTGAAGGCGGATGCTCGCGCCTTCATTGCAAGCCCACCGCGTCGACCGGCACGCCGCTAAAACTCGGCGTCGTTCGCGGCATCGAACAACAGATGCTCCTTGTCGGCGCGCCGGGTCATTCGCCAGTACTTATCATTTCGCCAAGGCGTAATCGTCGTCACGCGCCCGCGCGAATTGCGATACCAATTGTCCGATCCCTTGTGCGACCAGAGCAGCTTTTCGTGCATCGCATCAACCTCGTCGCGATAGCTGTCGTAGACGTCCTGGCGAACTTCGACCGCATCGGCGCCGCAGGCCTCCATTTGCTCGATGATCGAAAGCGCATAGTGGATCTGGTTTTCCATCGTGCGCATCATGCTGCCGCCGTGGCCAGATCCCGTGTGCGGACCGGTCAGAATGAACATGTTCGGAAAGCCCGCGACGAGCGTGCCAAGGAAGGCATCGACATTGTCGCCGTCCCAATATTCGCGCAGGACTCGGCCTTCACGGCCGATCACCTCATAGGAGGATAGAAGCGCCGACGCGGTAAACCCGGTCGCGAGGACGAGGATGTCGGCCTCGGCGGTTGCCCCCGATGCAGCGACCAGCGTCCCGTTTTCGACCTTTGCAAGACGGTCCGGGATCAAGCGCACATTCTGCTTGGTCATCGTGCGGAACCAGCCATTGTCCATCAACATCCGCTTGAGATAGGGCGGATAATCGGGGAGCAAGTCTGGCAGCAGGTCCTGCCGATCCCCCAGCTCCTCGCGGATATATTGAGTATAGAATTCGCGGTGCCGGTCGTTGGTCTGATTGATCGACCGATCCTGATGAGGCCAGTCCGGATCGCGGAACAAGGTGCGGTAGAGTCGGTCGTTGAACATCCACGCGAGCCGTTGTTCGAACCAGTCGCGATAGAGGGGAATAAGCGCGGTAAGATACCGCACCCCATCGGGCACCGCCTTGCGGAATTGCGGGAACGGCGCCGCCCATTGCTTCGAGCGCGCGAACACAATCAGTTCCTCGACACGATCCGCCACCTCGGGAACGATCTGCATCGCCGACGCGCCGTTCCCCACCACGGCGACACGCTTGCCGGCCAGATCGATGTCCTTCGGCCAGCGGCTGCTGTGGATCACCGGCCCGACAAAGCTGTCGATTCCCGGAATGTCAGGATATTTGGGCGTATTGAGCAATCCGACGGCACTGAACAACAGGTCCGCGCGATGGCGTTCGACCTCGCCTGCCGCGTTGATCGCCGTGACCTCCCAGCAATTCTCGGTCTCGATCCATTCAGCCCGCTCGACCTTGGTCTCGAAGCGCGTCGAATCGTACAGACCGTGTTTGCGGGCAGTTTCCCGGATGTAGCGATCGATTTCCTCACGCATCGGGAAATAATTCGCCCAGTCATTGGGCTCGAACGAAAAGGTATAGGTAAGGTTCGGCGTGTCGACGCCGCAACCCGGATAGCGATTTTCCCACCAGGTTCCGCCGAAATCCTCGTTCTTTTCAAGAAGTAGATATTCGGCACCACGCCGGTGCATCTCTACCGCGGCGGCGATACCGGAAATTCCCCCGCCGATCACGATTGCCTTCTTGCCCGCAAGCGTCGGTTCGACCTCCTGCGGGTCGAGTTTCATCCACGAGGCGATGATCTCACCATATTCGGGCGGAACCTCCTCGCTCATCGACACGGCAAGCATATTCGCCAGTTCTTCATTATCCGGGCGAGCCAGGGCGAGCGGACGGCCCTTTAGCCAATTCACGATAGCGTCGAAGGCAGCAGCGCGGATTACGGTCTGAATTTCAGGCGACAGGCCGCCGTCGTCATTATTGTCGACGCCGCGACCACGCTGGGGCGCATAAGGGTCGGCGAGCCATTTCCGATCGCCCGTCATCTGCACGAGGCACATGAGAAGCGCAGGAATGTTGGCCTCCTCCACACCAGCACGGAGCCGGTCCCAGTCGATCCCGGCCTGTTCCAACAGATTATCCCCTGCCGCCGATGCCATCCGCTCTCACTCCAAAACTCCAAGAAGAACGCAGTCTGCGGACGCGTCTTCGGATCACTTTCTCTAGCCCCGCCCCCTCACGCATCTTGCATGAATGGGACATTTGTCCTTATCATTAGGACAATTGGCCATAACGGTCAATTGCCGCCGCTACTATGGCCCTCTCTCACGCGACCGGTTCAGCTGCGCCGGCATAGGGGACATTCTGCCCTCCGTGCCGCCGCACGCGGACGTTCGCCTGCTCGCCATGCCCGGCGAAACCCTCAAGCGCACATAAACGGCTGCAGTAGCAGCCCATGATCGTCGACGCCTCGTCGGTTAGGACACGCTGATACGTGCAGGTTTTCAGGAATTTCCCGACCCACAGTCCACCGGTGTACCGCGCGGCCTTGCGCGTCGGCAGGGTGTGGTTGGTGCCGATTACTTTGTCTCCGTAGGCGACATTTGTCCGAGGACCTAGAAATAGAGCGCCGTAATTCGACATGTTTTCAAGGAAATAGTCCGGATTCGCTGTCATGACCTGAACATGTTCCGACGCGATTTCGTCAGCAATGCGCACCATTTCGTCAATATCGTCGGCAACGATCACCTCGCCATAGTCGCGCCAGGCGCGCCCGGCATGGTCGGCGGTCGGCAGGATCGTCAGGAGCCGGTCCACCTCGCGCATCGTATCCCGCGCGAGCTGCTCCGACGTCGTGAGGAGGATCGCCGGGCTGTCGGGACCATGCTCGGCCTGCCCCAGGAGGTCGGTCGCGCAGAGTTCGCCGTCGACCGTCTCGTCGGCGATGATCAGCGTCTCGGTCGGCCCCGCGAACAGGTCGATCCCGACGCGCCCGAACAACTGGCGCTTCGCTTCGGCGACATAGGCGTTTCCCGGTCCGACGAGCATATCGACGGGAGCGATGCCGGGCGTCCCCACCGCCATCGCCGCGATCGCCTGCACACCGCCGAGGCAGTAGATTTCATCCGCGCCGGCCATCGCCTGCGCCGCGACGATCGCGGCGGCTGGCTTTCCCTGAAAAGGCGGCGCGCAGGTGACGACGCGCTTCACACCGGCGACCTTCGCGGTGATCACGCTCATGTGCGCCGAGGCGAGGAGCGGATATTTGCCGCCGGGAACATAGCACCCCGCCGCATTCACCGGGATATTGCGATGGCCGAGCACCACGCCCGGAAAAGTCTCGACCTCGACGTCGACCATCGATCTGCGCTGGATTTCGGCAAAGCCGCGCACCTGTTCCTGCGCGAAGGCGATATCCTTGCGATCCTGCTCGCTCAGCGAGGCGATGCATTGATCGATCTCGCTGTCGGTCAGTCGATAGCTGTCGCGGTCCCAGCCGTCGAAACGGATCGACAATTCGCGGACCGCATCGTCGCCGCGCGCTTCGACGTCGGCGAGAATTTTCTCCACCGTTTCACGTACCTGCCGGTCGACATTGCCTCGCTCCGCGGTCGCTGCGCCCTGCTTCAATATGCGCGCCATATCTCAACCTCTCCCAAAATTCGGCGATTGCCGGTGTCAGCGGGCAGCCATGCGGATACCGCCGTCGAGGCGGACATCCTCTCCGTTGAAATAGCCGTTCTCGATCAGGTGGACGGCCAGCGCCGCGTAATCGGTCGGATCGCCGAGACGCTTCGGAAAGGGCACCGACGCCGCAAGCGCACCGCGCACATGTTCGGGAAGCGTCCCGAGCAGCGGCGTGTCGAAGATGCCGGGCAGGATCGTGTTGACCCGAACCCCCTCGCCCATCAGGTCGCGCGCAACCGGCAAGGTCATGCCGACAACGCCCGCCTTCGACGCCGAATAGGCCGCCTGGCCCATCTGGCCATCCTCCGCCGCGACGCTCGCGGTGTTGACGATCGCACCGCGTTCGCCATGCTCCAGGGGATCGAGGGTCAGCATCCCCGCCGCCGACGCAGCGACGCAGCGAAAGGTGCCGATGAGGTTGATATCGATCGTGCGAACGAAGGTCTCGATCGGGAAGACCTTGACCTCGCCGCTTTGCTTGTCGCGGCCGACCGTCTTGATCGCATCGCCAACGCCGGCGCAGTTCACCAAAATGCGCTCCTGCCCGTTGACCGCGCGGACCGCCGCGAAACCGGCGGCGACATCGGCGTCGGAGCGTACATCGACGCGCGCGAAGGCGCCGCCGATCTCGGCCGCCAGCGCTTCACCCAGATCGGCATTGAGATCGAAGATACCGACCTTTACCCCGCGCGCCGCGAGCGCCCGCGCAGTCGCGGCGCCCAGCCCCGACGCACCGCCGACGACGACCGCCGCCACATCCTTGTTCAACAACATGTCCCGTCTCCCTCAATCCATCGGCGCGATCGTGACGCGCATGCCCTCGATCTCCGGCCCGACCGGAATCTGGCAGCTCAGTCGCGAATTGGCCGCGCGCGCGTCCGAACTGTCGAGCAGATCATCCTCGTCGCCCGTCGGCGTCCCCACCTGCGCCATCCAGTCGGGGTCGACATAGATGTGACAGGTCGCGCAGGCGCAGCAGCCGCCGCAAAGCGCCGCCAGTTCCTCGAACCCGTTATCGCGCAGCGCCTCCATCAGGTTGCCGCCATCCTCGGCCTCGATCGCCCGCTCGACGCCGTCGGCGCCGGTCACAAAAATTTTCGCCATGGTCGGTTCCTCAGAGCGCTTCGACGATGGTGACGTTGGCAATGCCGCCGCCCTCGCACATCGTCTGGAGCCCGTAGCGCTTGCCGCGTGCGCGAAGCGCATGGACGAGCGTGGCCATCAATTTGGTTCCCGACGCCCCGAGCGGATGCCCGAGCGAAATCGCGCCGCCATTGACGTTGAGACGATCGGGATCGGCACCGATCGCCTCCAGCCAGGCCAGCGGCACCGGCGCAAACGCTTCATTGACCTCGTAAAGGTCGATGTCGGCGATCGACATGCCCGCGCGTTCGAGCGCGCGGCGCGTTGCCGGAATCGGCTCCTCGAGCATGATCACCGGATCGCCCGCGGTCACGGTCAGATTGTGGATGCGCGCCAGCGGAGTCAGGCCATGCGCCTTCAGCGCGCGTTCGTTGACCACCAGAACCGCAGAGGCACCGTCGCAGATCTGGCTGGCATTCGCCGCGCTGATCCGCCCGCCCTCCTGCACCAGCTTGACCGCACCAATGCCCTCAAGCGTCGCGTCATAGCGAATGCCTTCGTCGGCGATGTGCAGTTCGCTCGCCCCGTCGGCGCCCGCGACCTCGATCGGCACGATCTCGCGCTCGAACGCGCCGGCGCGGGTCGCCGCAACCGCCTTTTCATGGCTCGACAGCGCGAAGCGGTCGAGCGCCTCGCGGCTGTGGCCATATTTCTCGGCGATCATCTCGGCGCCGACGAACTGGCTGAAGCCATCGACGCCGAACCGCTGTTTCACCCTGTCCGACCAGGGACCGACGCCGATCCCGGCCTGTGCGGCAAGGCTGGTGGGGAGCCCCATCGGCACGCGGGTCATCGATTCGACGCCCGCCGCAAGAACGACGTCCTGCGTCCCCGACATCACCGCCTGCGCCGCGAACTGGATTGCCTGCTGCGACGAACCGCACTGGCGGTCGATGGTGACCGCGGGCACGCTTTGCGGCAGCCTCGAAGCGAGGACCGCGTTGCGGCCGATGTGGAAGCTCTGCTCGCCGGCCTGGCTGACGCAGCCCATGACGACGTCCTCGACCGCAGCGGGGTCTATGCCGCTGCCATCGACGACGGCATCGATCACCCGGCCCGCCAGATCCGAAGGATGCCAGTCGCGCAATCGGCCGTTCCGCCGACCGCCAGCCGTCCTCAACGCCTCGACAATATAGGCTTCCACTCGTTCGCTCCTCGTCCCAAAAATCAGTCGGCAGCACATTCAGTACGACTGTCCAGTTAATTAGGACAAGTGTACTTAAATTTGCAACCCGATTTTTGTGACAAGCGTCCTATCGAGTGAAATGCCCGGTTTTACGGCAACGGCAGCGCCAGCGCGGCAAAGAGAGAGGCCACCCACTCGGAGGTTGGGCGGCGCGAAAGCGAATCGCGGACCGCCGCGCCGAGCAGGGCGCAGTACAGCGTCTCTGCCTTCTGCTGCGGAGCCTCGACGTCGCACCGTTCGAGCAGGGTCTGGAAAAAGGCCGAACCGCGGTCGGACAATTCCTTCACCGTTGTGATGTTTCCGGTGCGCAGACTCTGCGCGTGAAATTCGAACCAGATCATCGGAGCGTGCTGTTCGCCATGCTCGCCGGTCGCGCGGATACTGTCGCTCGACCGTTCGAAATAGGCATTCGCCGCCGCCCACAGGGCGCGAACAGGATTTTCATGCCGCGCCGCCGCGCTTTCGATGAGATCGAGAAAGCCCTCCATCACCGAGCGGAACGCCAGATCGAGAATCTCGTCGGTATCGCTGAAATAATAATGCATCGCCGAAGTCGACATGCCGCTTTCGGCCGTAACCGATCGTGCCGTGCACGCCGCGATACCGTCGCGCACCATTACCCGGCCGGCGGCCTGGATGATCTTCTTGCGCTTGGCGAGCTGATTGGGACTGAGATCATTGGGATCTAGCAGGCTGGGTTTGGGATTTACCGTCATCGCGTCCGATCTTCGTCCATATTCTTGCGAGCCACGGAGTGCCTAACACGCCTTTGCGTGCTTTGCACTCCCGTCACGCAACCATAACGAGACGCGCGTCCTATTTGTCAACACGTGGTTCGGGCGGAAGCCCCAAAACGCGCTCGGCGATGATGTTCCTCAATATTTCGTCGGTCCCGCCCTCGATCCGCGTCGCCGCCGAACGGAGCAGCATCGTCTGGAATCGCGCCGCGGCCTCGGCCTTTCCATATTCGGACACCACGCCCATCGCCCCCTGCATCTCGATCGCCAGCGCGGCAACCTCCTGCATCATCGGTCCCGCGACGAGCTTGCCGATCGAACTGGCGGGACTGGGCGCCTCGCCGCGTTTCAGTCCCCCGACCAGCCGCAGCCCGGTCAGCCGCAGACCGCTTTCACGAACCGCCAGCGAGGCAAGCTTCGCGCGGACTGCCGGATCGTCGATCGGTCGCCCGCCCGCGCGATCGGACTGGGCAAGATCGAGCAGTTCGGGAAAGCCCGTCGGCATGCCGGTGCCGTGCGAAAGCCGTTCGTTCATCAGGGTGCCAAGCGCCACCTTCCAGCCTTCGCCCGGCGCGCCCAGCCGCTGGCTGTCGGGAATGCGCACATCGGCAAAGAACACCTCGTTGAATTCGGCGCCGCCGTCGGCCTGGCGGATCGGCCGGATGTCGATGCCCGGCGATGCCATGTCGAGGAAGAACATGGTCAGCCCCTGATGCTTGGCGACGGTGGGATCGGTCCGCGCAAGCAACAGGCCGAAGTTCGAGAAATGCGCCCCGCTGGTCCAGACCTTCTGCCCGTTGACGACCCAGTCGTCGCCGTCGCGCACGGCGCGCGTCTGAACCGCCGCGAGATCCGATCCCGCCGTCGGCTCGGAAAAGAGCTGGCACCAGATTTCATCCCCCGAAACGATCGGCGGCAGGTAACGACGCTTCTGCTCTTCGGTCGCATGGTCGATCAGCGTCGGCCCGCACATATTCTGACCGATGAAGAACAGGTGCGAGAGATTGGCGTAAATCCCCTCTTCCTGTTTCCAGATGATCCGCTCGACCGGCGATGCATCGCGGCCGCCATAGGCGCCGGGCCAGTGGATGCACGCCCATCCGGCGTCGGCCTTGCGGCGTTGCCATTTGCGCGATTCCGCAAGCAGATCGGCATCGCGCAGGCTGTTCGGCGCGAACCCGAGTTCGGCCAGTTGCGGTGCCAGTTCGACCGGGCGATTGGCATCGAGCCAGGCGCGCGCCTCCGCGCGAAAGGCGGCATCGCGGGCGTTGTCCGAAAAATCCATCAGGCGGCCTCCCTCTGCCGTGCGAGCGCGTCGATCAGATCATCCTGCCAAAGGCGCGCCGGCCCCGACTGGAGCGCAAGATGGTGCGCGCGGCGATAGCGAAGGTGGCAATCGAGTTCCCAGGTGAAGCCGATCCCGCCATGAACCTGGATCGCGTTGGCGGCACAGTGGCGCAGCGCGTCGGTCGCGGACAAATGCGCCGCGGCGGCGGCGGCCGTCAGGTTCGCATCGCGCGTCGCCAGCGCCCAGCCCGCATAATAGCTGTTCGACCGGGCGATCTCCATTTTTACATACATGTCGGCGAGCAGATGCTTGACCGCCTGGAACGACCCGATCGCGCGCCCGAAGGCGTATCTTTCCTTGGCATAGGCGACCGCCCCATCGATCGCGGCCTGACACATGCCGACCTGTTCGAATGCCGTGAGCACGGCCGCCCGCTGCCGCAGGAACCGGATGGCATCCCGCACGTCGCGCTCGCCCATCGGCTCCGCCGCGGCGCCCATCGGCTCCGCCGCGGCGCCCATCGGTTCCGCCGTCGCGCCCGTCAGCACGACGTCGGCGCTCGGCTGCAGAAGATCGAATGTTTCGAGCGCCGTGCGCGCGACGCCTTCATCCTCGGCCTCGATCAGCCATGCGCCGCCGGGCGCAACGACGACGAACAGGTCCGCCGCCATCGCATCCGCGACGACCGGGAAGCGGGCCGTCAGGCGGCCGCCCGCGACGTCAGGTTCGGCGAACGCGTGCGCGGCGACATCGACATAGGCAACGGCAATGTCGCCAGCCGCAATTTTCGGCAGCCACCACTCTTTCTGTGCCTCGCTGCCGAGCAATTCGATCGCCGCCGCCGAGCGCCATATCGTCGACCCCAGCGGCGCGCGCACGAGAAAGCGGCCCGCGCATTCCGCGACGAAACCCAGTTCCAGGTCGCCAAGACCCATTCCCCCATAAGCCTCGCCGATGGAGAGCCCGGTCACGCCGAGCGAAGCCAGCCCCCGCCAGAGTTCGCGATCATAACCGTGGGGCTCGCGATCGAGCGAGGCGCGCGCCGCCTCCGGGGTCGCCGCATCGCGAAGATAGCGTTCGACGCCCTCGACCAGCTCGCGCTGCAGATCGGACAGTTGAAATTCCATGTTCCACCTTTCAGCGCGGCGCGGCATGCGAAGGGCATCGGATAATGCCCGGGCCCCATACTTCGCCTGCCTTGTCCTGCGTTATCGGGAGGCTGCCAGCAGCGCCCTCGCCTCGTCATTGATCGGGGCGGGTGCGTCGTCCTCCATCCAGACATTGACGGTCTTCGACCGCACCGCGACCGTGTCGCCGTCCCAGATACTCAGATCGAGTTCGTAGGAAGATCGGCCGATATTCCCCACGCGAACATGGACCTCGATATCGGGGCTCCAGAGAATCTCGCGGGCGAAATCCATGCTGATGTGGACGATCATCTGGTCGCCGAAATGCTGTACGCCCTGCATCCGGCCGACCAGATACCGGCTGAAGCCGAGCCGCGCCTCCTGAAACAGACGCGCGAATTCCAGGTTTCCCACATGCCGAAGCCCGGCATATTCAGGATCCACCGGCAGCCGTACCGACCATGCCGGACGCCGGAGCAACGGCGCGTCAGAAACGGTCGGCATATACATCCTTTGCCACGCGCCGCATCAGCTTGCCCGCGGCGTTCACCGGCAGCGGATCGTCGACGAGCAGGATTTGGGCGGGCTTCTTCACCGGCCCGACATGCTGGCGGCACCATTCGATCAGCGCCTCGCCATCCAGTTTCGAACCGGCGTCGAGCCGAACCACGGCAACCGGCGCGCTGCCCCATTTCGGATCGGCTATGCCGAAAGCCACCGCCTCGACGACCTCGGCATGGAGGTTGAGCGCATCCTCGATTTCGGACGGCGCGATGTTGAACCCGCCCGAAATGATGATGTCGTCCATGCGGTCGACCACGAACAGGAAGCCTGCCTCGTCGATCCGGCCGAGATCGCCGGTGCGGACCCAGCCGTCGGCGGTAATCCGCTCCGCGGTTGCGGCGGGGTCGCCATAGATGCCCTGCATCGCGCCCGGGCTGCGGCCGACGATCTGTCCGACTTCGCCCACGCCCAGGATCGCGCCGTCGGCCCCCTCGATCCGCACCGCGGTGTTCAGCGTCGGCCGCCCCGCCGACGCGAGGCGCCCGGTCGGATGCTCGGCCTCCGCCCGGTGATCGGCGGGCGTCAGACAGGTGATCGGAACGATTTCGGACTGACCATAGGATTGGCTGAGCACATCGCCGAAGGTGTCGAGCGCGCGGCGGATCAGGTCCTGCGGGATCGGCGCCGCGCCATACACGATGCGGCGCACCGAGCTGAGATCGGTCGTGGCGCAGCGCGGCGAGGAAAGCAGGCGCTGGATCATCGTCGGCACCAGAAAGAGCGTCGTCACGCGGTGCCGCTCGATCAGGTCGAGCGCGGCGTCGGCATCGAAGCCGCCGCTCATCAGGACATGCGACGCGCCTGCGCGCACGAACGGCCAGATCAGATTGCCCGATGCGTGCGAATAGGGCGAAACCGCCAGATAGACGTCGTCGGGCGCCAGCGGCGCGGTGCTCGACAGAACCTCCTCGTTCGCGAGGCAATAGGCGCGCTGCGAGTGGGCGATCGGCTTCGGCATTCCGGTCGTGCCGGCGGAGAAGCGGATGACATGGGTTTCGTCGGGATCGGCTTCGGCGCGCGGGTCCTGCACCGAACTGCTCGCGAGCGCGGCCTCATAATCGATCGCCGGCGCTGTGGCATCGGGACCGCTGTCACGCACGAGGACCAGCTTCAGCGCGGCGCGCCCCTCGGCTCCCAGCGCTTCCGCCAGCGGCGGCCAGCACGCGGCGTCGACGATCAGCGCGGCGGAGCGCACGCGCTGCAGCATGAAGGCCTGGCGCTGGGGCGCATCCTGCAGATACAGCGGCGAGCGGACGAACCCGCCAAGCGCGACCGCGCCCAATTCCTCGATCGAGGACAGCCGGTTTCGGCCCAGCGACGCGACGCCCTCGCCCGGCGCGACGCCATGCTCGCGCAGCAGATTGGCGAGGCGGCAAGCGCGCTCGTAAACCTCGGCATGCGTCAGCCGCGCGTCGCCGAAAACGACCGCCGGCCGATCGCCATGACGCTGGGCCGTCGCGCGCATCATATCGCTGAACATGCGAATCCTTCTTCCACAAATATTCGGACACTTGTCCTAATATGCATTTTCGCAGCTGGCAATCGCCCTGTTGTCCGGACCCGCGCCGATGTCGCGCGCAGGTCAGAGCAAGGCCGATCCTCCGTCGATGAGATATTCGGTGCCGGTGACGAAGCCAGCCTCGTCCGACGCCAGATAGAGCGCGAGGCCGGCGATCTCTTCGGGCTGCGCGACACGCTTCAGCGCGGTCGCTTTCGCAAAGGCCGCCAGCGTCGCCTCGCGGCTTCCGAACTGGTCGACATAGGCGTCGAACAGCGGCGTCTCGGTCACGCCGGGGCACAGGCTGTTCGCGCGCAGCGGCGGCGACAGCGTCGCCCCGTGCAAGGCGATGCAGCGCGTCATCTGGATGACCGCCGCCTTTGCGGTGCAATAGGCGAGCCAGCCGGCCTGCGGACGAAGCCCCCCGACCGACGCGATATTGATGACCGACGCCGAAGGCGCGGCGGTTCGACGGAGCGCCGGCAGCATCGCCTGCGTCCCGAGGAAAACGCTGTCGCAGTTCAATGCCATGCCGCTGCGCCAGCTTTCCGCGTCCAGCGTCTCGATATTGCCCTCGACCCCGGCGCCCGCACAGTTGACCAGAATGTCGAGCCGCGCCTCGATCGCCAGCACAAAGGCGCAGGCGGCGGACCAATCCTCGGCCAGCGTCACGTCGAGGACCAGCGGACGGACGGACGGGCCGAGCTCTTCGGCCAGGCGGTCGAGGCCGTCGGCGTCGCGGCCGGCCACGATCAGGCGGCCGCCTTCAGCCGCAAACCGCCGGGCGATGGCCGCACCTATCCCCGAGCTTGCGCCGGTGATCAGTGCGACCCGGTCGTCGAGACGTCCCCCCACGACCAGCCCCGTCAATATTTGGCCGACAGCGTCACGCCATAGGTACGCGGCGGCGCGAGCTGGCCGGCATCGCCGAAGCTGTTCGGCGCGAGGCTGGTCAGATAGCGCGTATTGGTGAGATTGCGCCCGAACACCGCGATCGAAAATTTGTCTCCCGCGAAGTCGTACCGGATCTGCGCGCCGGCGACCGCATAAGCTTTCTGCCGGGTCCGGTTCGTCACCTCGAAGAAATAGGAGTCGGAGAAATAGAGCGACGCCGAATTGTTGAGGCTGCTTCCGTCCGCGAACGGAATCTTCCAGTTCACGTCGGTGCTGATCGTGATCGGCGGCGAGCGGACCAGGTCGTTGCCCGCGACGTCGAGCGTCACATTGCCGTTCCCGGGAACGCCGGGTCCGACGAGGACCGTGTTCGGGACGAAGGCACCGCTGCTGATGAAATCGGTGTAGCGCGAATTGAGATAGGTGAAGCCGAGGTTGAAGGTGAAATTATCGCTCGGCGCCGCCGTCAACTGCCCCTCGATGCCCCAGATACGCGCCTTGTCCGCCGATTCCACCAGCGCCTGGCCGGTCGTCGTATCGGTATATTGGACCTGCACATTCTTGTAGCTGTAATAGAAGCCGGCGAGATTGAAGCGCAGCGTGCGATCGAGCCATTCGGACTTCAGGCCCACTTCCAAAGAATCGATCGTCTCGGGCTCGATATAGAGGCCGGGCTCGGCCGCGACGACCGATCCGCTTTTGAAGCCGCTTTCGAACTTCGCATAGAGCATCGCATCGCCGAGGTCATATTGCGCGAGCGCCTTGAACGACACATTGTCCCACGACCGCGACGACCGCGGGGTCGAGACGATCTGCGTGCCGTCGGTCAGATAGGTGTCGAGGCGATCCTGCGTCTTCTTCTCGTTCGAATAGCGGATACCGCCGGTGACCGAGAAACGGTCGGTCAGCTTGTAGGTGAGTTCGCCATAGGCGGCGAACGCCTGGGTATCGATATATTGGTACGAGTTGGTCGCCGGTGTCGTGCCAAGCAGGACCAGCAGCGGATCGAACCGCGCCGACGCCTTTGCATAAGTGCCGCCGACGACAACGCTCGCGTCGCCGAAATCGCCCGAATAATAAAGATCCTGCGAGAAATTCCGGCCGGTATCGACCGCCTGGAAATCGAAGATCGGCACGTCGGTCGATACGAAATCGGGACCGATGAAGGCACGAGCGCGCTGGAAGGCCGTGATCGACGTGAGCGTCCCCTGCCCGACATCCAGATTGAAGCGCAGGTTACCGCCATAATCGCGAATACGGTTGATCAGCGGATAGGCGGTGTAGACGTCGTGGGACAGCAGCGACACATTGCCGCCGAACGCGCCCGGCGCCGGGATCGAACCCCAGCGCGGGTCATAAGTATAGGCCATGTTCGAATCGTCGTTGCGGCGGAAATAATAGCCCGACAGCAACACCTCGAGCGTGTCGGTCGGATTCCAGCGCAGCTTGGCCCGGATATATTTGTAATTTTCGCGGTTATAATCCTCGCCCGTGGTGAGGTTGGTGCCATAGCCGTCGCGCGAGCTGATCGCGCCGGCAACGTTGAACGCCAGATTGTCACCGAGCGGAACCGAGACATAGATGCGCCCAAGCTTGGCGTCGAAATTGCCATAGCTGAAGTCGCCCTCTGCAACGAAATCCTTGTCGGGATTGCGCGTCTGGACGTTGATCGCGCCGCCCGTCGCATTGCGACCGTAAAGCGTGCCCTGCGGCCCCTTCAGAACCTCGATCGACTCGATCGCATTCAGCACCTGAACGCCGACGAACGGAAAGGGCTGATACACGCCGTCGATGAAGGTGGCGACGCTCGACTCGCTGCCCGGCGTCGTGATGTCGGTCCCGATCCCGCGGATATAGGGCTGTGCGAAGCTGCTGTTCTGGTTGAAGGTCAGGCCCGGCGTAACCTGCTGCAGCGCGATCGTGTCATTGATGCCCTGCGTTTCGAGCGCATCGCCGCCGATCGCGGTGATCGAGAGCGCCGTATTTTGCAGGTTCGTCGCGCGACGGTTCGCGGTGACGATGATCTCACCGAGCGGCCCGGCGTCATCCTCCGCCTGCGCGGCCGGAACCGGCGACGCCGACTCGTCCTGCGCATGCGCGGCGAGCGGCGTGAAGAGAACGCCAAGAGCCACCCCGCAACGGAGAATTTGATGATATGATTTTGCCATGAAGCCGTCCTCCCTATCCAATATCATGCCGCTCTCTGGCGGAGTGATTGGGACATATGTATTAAATTGAAGGACGACCTGTCAAGACCCCGTCACAAAACGCAATATGGTGCATTATATTAAGGAAATCCGCCGTTTTTTATCGACCGACGCACGACTGGACATCGTCAATCACTTTCGCTAGTGAATCGAAATGGGGACAAGTGTCCGAATATTGGGAGAGCATCTGATGAACGAGTGGTCGGACTTCCACCGCCCCGCCTTCCGCGACAACCGCTGGCTCGAGACGAGCTGGTTCGGTTTCTGGGTGCCCGAGCACGGCATCCGCGGCCATGTCCGCGCGGCCTTCCGGGTCAATCAGGAAGTCGTCTATCATATGGTGAACATCTACTCGCGCGGCGGCGATCTGCTCGACATGGATTTCTATGACAGCCAGATGCACGTCCCGCTCGCGTCGACCGATCGCTATTCGGACTTCTCGCTGACCAGCGGGCTGTCCTACAAGGGTCATCCGGCGCCCGAGAAATACACCGTCAAATTCGTGTCGCGCTGCAAGCGGATACACCTCAATCTCGAATATGAGGCGCTGATGCCGCCGGCCGACCTCGAATTCACGACGCTGCCCGATGGCCCCGCCGGTTTCGCCGCCTTTCATCGCGACTCCGGCGTCGGCGTGCCGACCGGCCATATCGACCAGACCTTCAGGGTGCGCGGCGAGCTCTGGATGGACGGCGACCGCTATGATGTCGACTGCGTCTCGAACCGCGACCAGTCGTGGAGCCCGCGCGCCGAGTTCAACAGCCTGCCGGGCACGTTCGACAATCTGCACTTCGGCGAGGAAATGAGCTTCTCCGCGCAAGCGCTCGAAACGCCGTTCGGCAAGGCCGCGGTCAGCGGCGCCTATATCCTCCTCGGCCGCGACCTGCGCCGCGTGAAGCGGGCAGAGGTCAGCTATCAGCGCAAGGGCTTCCTGACCGAAAGCCTCCGCTATGAGCTGGAGGACGAAACCGGCGAGATCCACGAGATCGAAGCCGACACCAGCTATGCGATCACGCAGGATCAGGGATCGAACGGCATTACCGTCATGCACTATTGCGTCCCGCGCTGGCGCGGCAAAACCGGCTATGGCGAGTGCATGTGGCACTGGGACATTCCCGAAATGCAGCGCATCGTCCGCCATGCGCGCAAGACCGACCCCGATCTTTCGGTCGAAGCGATCTTCGAGGCGCTGAAGCAGAACCCCGACGCGCTGCCCGCCAAGGCACGTTGGAAATGACAGGCCATCCCACCTTCAACGCCGATCTGCTCGCCGGCCGCACGATCCTTGTGACCGGCGCGACCTCGGGCATCGGCGCAGCGACCGCGCGCGCCCTCGCTGCCGTCGGCGCGCGCGTACTTGCGTCGGGACGCGACGAGGCAAAGCTCGCGGCGCTCAGCGCCGACCTGCCCGGAAGCATTGCATTGCCCGCGGCGCTCGATGAAGCGGGCGCAGCCGACAAGCTGGCGCGACAGGCGCTCGAAACCGGCGATGTCGACGGCCTCGTCAACTGCGCCGGCTTCGGCCAGGTGAAGGCAAGCAAGCGCTTTACCGAGGAAGAGATCGACCGTCACTTCGCGGTGAATGTCCGTGCCCCGATGTTGATCGCGATCGCACTCGGCGAAGCAATGAAGGAGCGCCGTCGCGGCGCGATCGTCAACCTTTCGTCGGTGCAGGGCGCGGTCGGAACGCCGCACCAGATCGCCTACGCCTCGACCAAGGGCGCCGTCGACGCAATGACGCGGGCGCTCGCACGCGAACTTGGTCCCCACGGCATTCGCGTCAATGCTGTCGCTCCGGGCCTTGTCGCCACCGAAATGTGGGGCGCGGCAACCGAAGACAAGGCCTTCATGGACGCCGCCGCCCAAGGCAATGCGCTGCGCATGTGGGCGACGCCGCAGATGATCGCCGATACGATCGTCTTCCTCCTCTCCGACGCCGCGGCTTTCATCGCCGGCGAGGTGATCGTCGCCGACGGCGGGTTCGTTCACACCGGGAACCTCGTTCCCGAAACCGCTTTCGGACGCGGCTGATGTCGGCTCGCCCTCCTGAACCGGTCGCGCAGGCGATCGAAATTTTGGCCCGCCGACACGATGCCGTGCCCGCCGATGCCATCCTGGATTATGAACTGCTTTCCGGCGGCAATTCGCACATCACCTGGCGGCTGCTTACCGGCGACCCCGCCCGCGACCTGGTGGTCAAGATCGCCCAGCCCGACGGCCCCCTCGCCCCCTATGACGTAAAGCACGAAGCCGCGATGATGGCGCAGGCCGAAGCGGCCGGGGTCCCCGCGCCCGCGCTGGTCGGCGTGCACCACGAAGGCGACGTGCAGTTCATCCTGATGCGCCGGGTCGAGGGCGACTCCCCGTCGCTGTGGGAGGTGCGCGAATGGCTGAAGGACCGGCCCGATACCGACCGTATCGCCATCGGCCACAGCCTGTTGTCGACACTGCCGTGCCTGGCCCTCGCCTCTCGCGGTCCGCGGACCCAGCAGGCGATATACACCGACTATCTCGGCGATCTCGTCGCGAAGGTCGAGGAAGCGGCGGACGGGGTCCTCGCGCTCCCGCCGACGATCCGGGTCGTGCACGACTGGCTGGTATCGCGCCTGCCGTCGATGGAGGCCCCCACCGTCCTGTGTCACGGCGACTTCCGCCTCGGCAATGCGGTGTTCGACGGCGGCGACATTGCGGCGCTGCTCGATTGGGAACGCGCGATGGAGGGGCACCCGCTCCACGACCTCGGCTTCCTCTGCCTTCCCGGCATGAAGATCGGCGATCATATCTGCGGGGTGCTGACCCAACAGGAACTGGCCGATGCCTGGCTCGATCTGACAGGGACCCCGCTGGATCTTCGCGCTGCCGCCTATTTCCGCATCCTCGCCATTTTCGGCGAACTGTGCCTGATGGTCCGCGCGATGGCGCGGCTCGCGCAGGGCCGCGGCCGGCTTACCGGCGTGCGTCCGCTGCCGCTGATCGGCCGGCTTCATCACGACCTCGTCCGCGCTGTCCGGAGCTTCGAAAATGACGACTTTACTCTCTGAACTGGTGCGCTGCCTGTCGCAGGCCACCGCGCGCGAGCTTCGCGCCCGCGCCGACGGCCCCGCGCTCTCGCGCGCCGAAACCGTGGCATTGGCAACGTTGCACGAGATGAGCGCCGCCACGCTGGCCGTCGGCGCCCCGCCGGCGGCGCTGGAGGGCGCAACCGACCTTGCGGCACTCGAGGAACTGGCCGCCTTTGACATGCGGATCGTCGAAACGGCGAAAGCGCGACCGCCCCGCTAATTGCCAATTGCATTATAAGGACACTTGTCCTAAAAATTATATCCAACGCGTCGCAGCACCGTCATTCCCGATTCCCGGACCGCAGCGACGGATTGAATTTCGACCGGCCACAGCCGGCACGATCGAACGGAGAGACGTATGAGCAAGATGCCCGGTTTTCCGCATAAGGGTTTCCCCGAAGGATGGTTCGGCGTCGGCTGGTCGTCGGACTTCCCGGTGGGGGAGCCCGTCCTGCGCCGCTATTTCGGCGAAGACATGGTTCTGTATCGGGCGGAGACCGGCCGGATGGTCGCGGTATACGCCTATTGCCCGCACATGGGCGCGCGTCTCGACGTGGGCGGCAAGGTCGAGGGCGAATGCATCACCTGCCCCTTCCATCGCTGGAAATGGGACGCCGACGGCAATAATGTCGACATTCCCTATGCCGAAAAGACGATGAAGGCGAAGCTCAAGACCTATCCGGTGGTCGAGAGCGGCAACATCGTGTGGATGTGGAACAGCTGGCGTTCGGCCGAGCCGACGTGGGAAGCGCCCGACCTCGACTTCCTGAGCGACCCGGAGTTCTTCTGGGACGATGACGCCTCGAAGCGGGTTTGGACAAATGTCCGACTGACGCCGCAGATGGTCGCCGAGAATATCGTCGACGGCCCCCACATCGAATATGTCCACCTCGCCGAAGATGGCGGCCATATCGCCAATATCGACATCAAGGGGCCGGTCTTCAGCGTCGAGGTCGACCAGACCTTCCGCACGCGCCGCGGTCCCGTGCTCGGCAAGACCTATAATGACTCGCTGGGCGTCGGCACCCAGATCTCGAAGATGCAGTTCGGCGACTATCGCGTCGTCAACGTGCTGACGACGACCCCGATCGAGGAAGACCGCTGCGACATGCGCGCCAGCATCTTCATCACCCTGCCCGCGGGTCTGGAAAAGCCCGAAAAGGCGGCGGACCTGCCCGAAAAGATGCAGCGCCTGATCAAGTCGCACCTCGACTCGCAGGAGCAGGATCTGCCGCTGTGGGAAACGATGGTCTACGAGGCGCACCCCCTGCTCGTCGCCGAGGAAATCCAGGGGCATGTCAAACTGCGCAAATGGGCGAAGCAATTCTACGAACCGGCCTGAAAAACGAAAAGACAGGGGCCAAGTTTGTAACGGGAGAGTTTTGAACGTGAGTGAGACAAGCGAAAATCTGGAGGCGCGGCTGCTGGCCTTCATCGGCGACCCCAAGGCGCGCACCGACCCCTATCCCTTTTACAAGGCGATCCGCGAGACCTCACCCGTCGTCCGTTCGCCCGACGGCACATGGTGGGCGTTCGACTATGCAAGCTGCGCCGCGCTGACCCGCGACAAGCGCTGGTCGCACCAGAACCCGGCGATGGCAAAGGCCAGCGGCTGCCCGATGGGTCTGGCGCGCACGATGGTCAACGAGATGGTGCTGTTCCGCGATCCGCCGCACCATACGCGGCTGCGCGACCTGCTCGGCCGCATCTTCATCATGCCGGCGGCCGAAAGGAAGCGCGAGGAGTTTCGCGAGCATATCGAACAGGTGCTTGCCGACGCTGCGGCGCAGGGGCCGGTCGATTTCAAGGAGGGCATCGCCCGCCTTATCCCGATGTACATGATCTGCGACGTCCTCGGCATTCCGCAGGAACGCTACGAAGACCTCGTCCGCTGGTCGAACAGCTATGCATCGATGCTCTCTTTCGAGGTTACGCCCGAAATGGAGCAGACCGCCGACCGCGAATTCGACGAATTCTTCGCCTATCTCCAGCCGACGATCGACGCGCGCCGCAAGGAACCGCGCGAGGATCTGATCAGCGAGTGGGTCCGCGCGCACGAAGCCGGGCTGATGAGCGAAGAGGAAATCCCGAGCTATGTCCTCTTCACGCTGGTCGGCGGCCAGTCGACGACCACGACGACGATGACCAACGCGCTCTATACGATGAAGCGGCACCCCGATCAGTGGGCGCGCTTCCTGACCGATCCCGAAGGCTTCAAGAAGACCGCCGCCGACGAAATTCTGCGCTTCGAGTCCGCGGGCCGCGCGCTCGTCCCGCGTTGGGCGACCGAAGATACCGAACTCGCAGGCGTCGCGATCAAGGCCGGCGAGATGGTCATCGGCGTCGAAAGCTCCGCGAACCGCGATCCCGCGATGTTCCCGGATCCCGAAACGTTCGACATCGGCCGCAAGGTGAACCGCCACCTCGCCTTCGGCGGCGGCATCCATATCTGCCCCGGCCAGTTCGTCGCGCGCGTCGAGATCCAGGAAGTACTCGCCGCGATCGGCACGCATTACCCGGATATCGAGATCGGCGACCCGCGCGAGTGGCTCGACGACTGGATTCTGCGCGGGATAACCAACCTGCCCGTCACGCTCCAGCCGACCGAAAGGGCGCGCTCCGCCGCCTGAACCGCCGACAGGGCGACATTTACCGAGGTGATGAATGACATCCGTTGAAGGAAAGAGCGTGATCGTGACCGGCGCCGCCGGCGGGATCGGCAGGGCGACCTGCGAGTTGATGGCGCGCCAGGGCTGGAAGGTCCTGGCGGTCGACCGCGACGCCGAGAAACTGGCGTGGACCGATGCCAGCGACGGCATCCGTTCGGCGGTCGCCGACATTTCGAGCGAGGCGGACAACCAGCGCATCGTCGCCGAATGCGAAAGCGCGTTCGGCGGCGTCGACGCCGTCATCCTGAACGCGGCGCTTTCGCTGAACGGCGGCATCGACGATTTCCCGATGGAGGATTTCGATCGCCTCGTCGCGGTGAACCTGCGCGGCACCGTACTCGGCATTCGCGCCGCGTTGCCCGCACTGCGGCGGCGTGGCGGCGGATCGATCACCGTCACCGCGTCGGCGCACGGGCTGGGTGGCGATGTAGGCTTCTGGGCCTATTCCTCGACCAAGCACGCGGTCGTCGGCGTCGTAAAGTGTGTCGCACGCGAAGTGGGCTGGGAAGGTATCCGCGTCAATGCGGTCTGCCCGGGGCCAACGCGCGCGACCGGCCTCAGCACCGAATTCGAGGAGCAGGCCCCCGACGTATTCCACGGGCTTGCCAAGGCGATTCCGGTGCAGCGCTGGGGCGAACCGCAGGAAGTGGCGGCCGCCCTCGCCTTCATCGCCTCGCCCGCCGCCAGCTATATCACCGGCATCGCGATGCCGGTCGATGGCGGCACGATTTCCGGCTCAGGCTGCCTGCCGCCCGCCGCAGCCCCCGACAGCAATTGAGGACAGATTATGCGCGCGACCTTTGACGAATATAGCAAGCGTTACGAAAGCTTCGCGATCCTGACCCGCGACGCCGACGGCATCCTCGAAGTCCGGCTGCACAAGGATGGCGGCCCTGCGGTGTTCGACGGGCCGATCCACATGATGATGGGTGACCTGTTCGAGGATATCGGATCCGACGCCGCGAACCGGATCATTATCTTCACCGCGACCGGCGACCGCTTCCTGATGTCGAGCGACATGGACATGTCGATCATGGAAGAGTTCCTGCCCTATACCCCGGCGATGCATTCGCACACGATGCCGGAGAGCATGCGGCTCATCGAAAATTACCTGAAGATCGAGGTGCCGGTGATCGCCGCGATCAACGGGCCGTGCACCACCCATGCCGAAATCCCGGTCCTGTCGGACATCGTGCTCGCCAGCGACGACGCCTATTTCGCCGATCCCTTCCATTTCCAGAACGGGATCGTTCCCGGCGATGGCGTGCAGGTGATCTGGCCGATCATGATCGGCCTCAACCGCGCGCGCTATTTCCTGCTGACGGCCGAGAAAATCTCGGCCGAAGAAGGCAAGCGGCTCGGTTTCGTCAACGAGGTGCTGGCCGGCGATGCCCTGATGCCGCGTGCCTATGAGCTCGCCCGCCTGCTTGCGAAGCAACCCGACGTCACCCTGCGCGGCACGCGCTATCTCTTCACGCGCGTCCTGAAGCGCGCCATCGCCGAAGACCTGCCTTTCGGCCTCGCGCTGGAGGGGCTCGGCAATATCAACCACTGGCCGCTCTCGCTGAAGAGCTGAGCCGGCGATGCCGACGATCGAACGCGAAGGCGCGACGCTCCATTTCGCGGAGCGCGGCTCCGGGCCGGCGGTCATCCTGCAACACGCGCTCAGCGCCGATGCGCGCTCGTGGGATGCGATCGGGGTCGCCGATGCACTCGTCGCGCAGGGCTTTCGGGTAATATTACCCGACGCCCTCGGCCACGGACGGTCGGGACCTGCGGATCCCGGCCGCGTCGACCTGGACAGTCGCGTCCGCGACCTGATCGCAGTGGCAGAGGCCCTCGGCCTCGATCGTTTCCACTATGCCGGCTATTCGATGGGCGGGTGGATCGGTATCGGCCTCCTCCGCGATGCGCCGAAACGACTGCTTTCCCTGTCGATCACCGGCTGGGACCCGATCGACGGCGCGCGCCGCTTCACCAAATTCACCGACATGGCCGAGCGCCGCGGCGAATTCATCGACCGGATCCTGGCACTGACGGCGCAAACCGCAGGCCGATCGCAGCCCGACACGGCCCGTATGGCCGGCTATGCCGATACATATGAAAGGCTGTTCCGCGACCTGCCGTCGATCACGACCCTGATCGAGCACGACGTACCGATCATGCTCGGCGTCGGCCGCGACGACCCTTATCGCGAACCCGTCGCCTCCGCCGCCGATGCATTGGGCATCGAACCGATCGAGATTCCGGGCGATCACATCACGGCCTTCCTCGATCCCGTCTATGCCGCGGCCCTCGTCCGCTGGATCGCCGGGCAGCGATGACGCGCCGGAAGATGCTGTCCGACCGGGTCGCCGTCGCGCGCTTCGTCCCTTGACCGGCCTTCGAAATTTCCGCGACTTTGCCGCTGGCGCGATCGCGGGTTCGCACGCGCTGCCCATCGGGCGTTTTTTTCGTAGCGGCCACCTCGCCCGCCTCGATCCGGCAAGCCGCGACGCGCTGCTCGCACATCGATGGCGCCTGGTCATCGACCTGCGCTATCCCGACGAACAGCAACGCGATCCCTCGCCCTGGCCCGAAGGAATGCAGGGCCGATTGGGGCTTAGCGAAGGCTCGGCACGCGAAGCCCCGCACTTCGAAATGTTCATGGCGGCGCGCGCGAACGCCGCGAGAATGGACGAGGTCTATACCGCCTATTACCGCGACCTGCCGTTCGATCCGCTTTACCGCCCGCTTTTCGCCGAGGCGGTCCGCCGGATCGGCCAGACCTGTGGGCCAGTGCTGATCCATTGCACGGCGGGCAAGGACCGCACCGGCATATTGGTCGCGCTGCTCCTCGAACTGATGGGCGTCGATGCCGACGCCATCAGCGCCGACTATCTGCGATCGGCAGAGGTGGTCACCGCCGAGTTCACCCGCGCCGTCGGCCGCCAATTGTTCGAACAATCGGGCGAACAGCCAGCAGAGGAAGAGGTTCGCGCGATGCTCGCCGTCGCGCCCGCCTATCTCGCCGCGGCGCAGACCGGGATCCGCGACCGGTACGGTTCGGTCGAGACCTATCTACGCGCGTCGGGGCTGACCGCGGCGGATATCGACGCGGCGCGACATTGCATGGCCCGGGGCGACGGCGCCGGTTGAAGCCGACACGGGTCGAGTAGGAGGAGAGAGACATGTCGGTCAAATTCGCGCCCGGCGCGGTCGAGGAAATCACGGCCGACTGGCTGACCGCCACACTTGGTGCACGATATCCCGGCACCGTGGTAACCGCCGTCCAGCATGGCACGATCATCCGCGGCACGGCGACCAAGGTACGGCTCCTGCTCGACTATAACGAGGCCGGACACCAGCACCGCCTGCCCCCCACGATGTGGTTCAAGGGCGGGCTGGAGGATCACAGCCTGACCGACGACATGCTGATCGTCTATGCCGGCGAAGCCGCCTTTTTCAACGAGGTGGCGGCAACGCTGGAGATGGATATTCCGAAGGCCGTCGTGGCGGCGATCGATCCCGCGACGAACCGTTCGTTCCTGCTTCTGGACGATCTTCTATCGCGCAACGCCAGCTTCGGCACCGCGCTACGTCCCTTGTCGCCGGCCGACGCTTCGGTGCTCGTCGAGGAGCTCGCGAATCTGCACGCCGCCTATTGGCTGTCGCCCAAGCTGAAGACGATGGGCTGGCTCGGCGGCGGCGGATCGCTGTTGCAATCGTGCGAGGTTCTCCTCAGCCGCGAAACATGGGAACGATGCATTCGCCTGCCGCGCGGCGAATTTGTCACACCGCCGTTTCGCGAATTCGAAAAGCTGCGCGATCCGGTGCTGCGCGCGCTGCGCACCGACGTCGAACGCGCGCACTGTTTCGTGCACGGGGACAGCCATGTCGGGAACACCTTCACGACACCCGACGGATCGGCGGGCTTCCTCGACTGGCAATCGACGATGCATGGCTTCTGGGCGCATGACTTTTCCTATTTCCTCGTCACATCGCTCAGCATCGAGGACCGCCGCCATGCCGAACGCGACCTGCTCGACCGCTACCTGACCGTTCTGGCGCAACGGGAAATCCGGCTCGACGCGGACGAGGCGTGGCTCGAACATCGTCGCCACGCCATGTACAGCTGCTCATGGGCCATGTGCCTGCCGGAGTGGCAACGCGAAGACATATGCTGCGCCGTCGCCGAACGCGCCTTCGCAGCGGTCGAGGATCTGCAAACCCTGGCTGCGTGGCGTTAAGCGCGGAATGGGCCGGTTGCGGGCTGTCCGTGTTTGATCACGCAGAGCGAAAGCCGGCAGCATCTGGTGCGTCCGCAATCCTCTATGGCTTCAGATAACGGCTCGGGGCAACGCCTAGCATCCGCTTGAACATCGTCGAAAAATTGCCGGGACCGTCATAGCCGAGATCATAGGCGATCGAGGTAATGGCCTCGCCCGCTGCAAGCTTTGGCAGGGCCACCGACAAGCACGCTTGCTGACGCCACTCGGCGAAGCTCATTCCCGTCTCGCGCCTGAAGAGCCGCGTGAAGCTGCGCCGGTTCATCGCCATTTCCCCTGCCCACTCGTCGATCGTCGCCGCCGCATTCGGCCGTTCCAGAAAGGCATGGCACCGGCGCGCAAGGACCGTGTGGGTCGGAAACGGGACGGCTAGCGGGATCGACGGTGCGCGCTCGATCTCCGCGAGCAGAAGACGCATCACCAGCCCATCGCGACCTGAAACATCATATTCGGGCGGCACGTCGGCGGCAGCGCCAAGCAAGTGACGAACCAGCGGCGACACGCCGACAACCTGGCACTCGTCGCCGCGGCCCGTACATTCCCCAGGTTCGATAAGCACACTGCGGGTTTGCACCGCGCCGACCATGCGAACCGAATGCGGCGTGCCAGCTGGAATCCAGACCGCACGTTCGGGTGGGGCAACCCATGATCCGTTGGGCGTGCTGACGGCCATCACGCCGGTGGCGGCATAGAGAAACTGGCTGCGGCGATGGCGATGCTCGGCGAGTTCGTACGAATCGGGATAATCGTGCCCGATCGCGATCAACGGACGGGCGACATGATCATTATCGTCGGGATAAAAATCCATCATGTCCCATTCGCAGAAAAGTTTGGCTCATACAACAAAGCGGGAAATGGTGCCTGTTGGTAGGCGCGCCGGACATTTCGAAAGCTCTCCCCATGACCGACACGACCGCCAACCTGCCGAACACTCCAGACCTGGTTCCCCCCACTATTACCCGGCAGGATGGACCGAAGCTTGTCGTGCAGATCGTCGGCGCCGTAGCCATTGCCCACTTGCTGAACGACCTGATCCAGGCCGTGCTTCCTGCCATCTATCCGATGCTCAAGGACAAATATCATCTCAGCTTCGGCCAGATCGGCTGGATCGCCCTCGTCTACCAGTTCACCGCCTCGCTGCTTCAGCCGTGGGTCGGTCTCTATACCGACAAACGACCCCTGCCCTATCTGCTGCCGCTCGGAATGTTCGTGACGCTTGCCGGTGTGGGGTGGCTCGCGGCCGCCAGCAGCTATTCTTCGCTGATTCTTGCATCGGCAGTGATCGGCATAGGGTCGGCGACATTTCACCCCGAAGCCTCTCGCGTGGCCCGCATGGCGTCTGGCGGACGCTTCGGCACCGCGCAGTCCGCCTTTCAGGTTGGCGGCAACACGGGGTCCGCCCTGGGGCCGGTCGTCGCGTCGGCGATCATCCTGCCCTTTGGCCAGACCGCCGTCGGCTGGCTCGCCTTCGCCGCTATCGCGGCCATATGGGTGCTGTTCGGTGTCACCCGCTGGCGCCTGACGGGAGCCGGCGCGCTGTCCGTCAACACGGGAACGACCCAGACATCTCCGTACAACCGCCGCGAAATCATCGGCGCCTTGTCAGCCATCGGCATCCTGATGTTCGCGAAGTTCATCTATATCGGCGCCTTCACCAACTATTTCACCTTCTACCTGATCGAGCGCTTCGACCTCAGCGTGCGCGAATCCCAGTTCTATCTCTTCTGCTTCCTCGCAGCGGTCGCTGCCGGGACCTTCGCCGGCGGTCCGGTGGGCGACCGGATCGGCAGAAAGGCCGTAATCTGGGCGTCATTCCTTGGCGTCGCGCCGTTCGCGATGATCCTGCCTCACGCGAACCTGTTCTGGACGGCCGTCTTTGCCATTTCGATCGGCCTGATCATGTCGTCGGCCTTCGCGGCGCTGGTCGTCTATGCACAGGAGCTGGTGCCGGGCCGCGTGGGCCTCGTCTCGGGACTGATGTTCGGATTGATGTTCGGGATAAGCGGCATCGGTGCGGCCGGCCTTGGCCAGCTCGCCGACATCTACGGCATCGTGTGGGTTTACAAATTCTGCGCCTATCTGCCGCTGCTCGGGCTCGCCACAATCTTGCTCCCTGATGCAAAGCGACCTGTTTAGAACGACAACGCCGGATAGGTTGCGCGGCTGCGGCCAGGCCTTTCAGCCGCGAGCCTCAAGATATGCCAGATGCAGCGCCTGCGACGATGACTTGGATCGCTTTGCCGCCCTATATTGCGACGGCAACGGCGGTACCGATCGCATCGACGGAGGGAGAAGCGAAGGTCAATTGCAAATCGGGACCCCGCGCCTCGATCTTGACCGGACTGTTGTCGGCCAGACGAATGCCCTTGCCGGAGAGGGAAAGGTTCCTGATCACCAGCCGGTCGGAGGCCACGGGCCCCTTGACGATCAGATTCACCTGCCCCGGCGCTGCGGTGAAGCGTACCGCAAGCCCGCATTCGGTCTCGCCATCCGATCGCGTCCATGGCCGCGTGCCATAGATGGCGTCGCCGTTCGCGCGGAGCCATGCGCCGAATTGCTTCAAACGGCGAAGCTGTTCGTCGGGAATTCCGGCATCGGTCGCGCGCGGCCCGACGTTGAGCAGCAGATTGCCGTTGCGCGACACGGCATCGATGAAATCGTGGATCAGCGCTTCGGCGCTCGCATAGTCGCTTTCATCATCGTTGCGGTTGAAGCCGAAAGAGTGGCTCATCCCGCGGGTCGCTTCCCACTTCTTCGCCTGGATTTCGGCGAAGGCCGCATATTCGGGCGTTCGGAAGTCGCTGTGCGGAATTTCGGGTGGGATGATCCCCTTCGATGCGTCGGCGCCCTGTTTGGCAACCGCCGCCTTGATCTTGCGATCAACATAGCGCCGTACCAACGGCACTTTGAGAAGGTCGCGCTGCAGGCTGGTCGCCACCCAGCGATCGTTGACCACGCCGTCGGGAACCGCGCGATAATAGTCCGCAAACAGCCGGTAGAGCGGCCCCGGCCGCGTCGGCCAACTGATGTCGTTCCACAACACCGACGGCTCATAACGGTCGATCAGTTCACGCACCTGCGCCATCGCATAGTCGGGATAGTCTCCGCCGGGCGTCGAAGCGATGAAGTCACCGAGCGTCCGCAGCGGGCGTCGGTTGAAGGTCCAGTCGATCCCGCCCGAATAATAGACCCCGAACCGCAGCCCGGCAGCGCGCACCGCGGAGGCGAGTTCGCCGACGATATCGCGTCGGGTCGTCCATCCCGCCTGATGCGGGTTCGCGATCTGGCTCGGCCACAGGCAAAGCCCGTCGTGATGCTTGGTGACGAGCACGACATAGCGTGCGCCGGCATCGCGAAACGCCTCCGCCCACGCGGCGGGATCCCAATGGTCGAGCCCTGCCTCGAACGGCTGCTTGAAATCCTCATAGGGTGCGTCGCCATAGTGGGTGCGGTGGAATTCGGCCGAGGGGGTGCCCGGCACCTTGATCGCGTTGCAATACCATTCGGTATAGGGGACCATCGCAACCGCGCGATCATAATCCTTGGCAAAGGCCTCGCCGATCGAGCCGAGACGCGGAGCGTAGCCGGGGATAGCGAAGGCGCCCCAGTGGATGAAAATCCCGAACTTCGCGTCCTGATACCAGTCGGGGACGGCGCGCGCGTTGAGGTCGGCCAGCATATGGGCGTTGGAGGTCATCGGACGGAGGCTCCGTTGATGGATGCCCCGTCAGCGCCCCGCCGATCCACCGCGCACCGATATCGATCCATCCTGCCTCTCCCCTGTCCCGCGCCCTTCAGGGCGACGGCTTATTTCGACCCGTGGAGGCGAGCCGATCGAGTTGATTCTATAATAGTTGAAAAATATATTATGCAATGACAATATCGTCCGCGGCCGAAATTGCCGGAGCGGACATCGTCGATTTGCCAAAGAGATAGGCCGAAAGCACCGGGAAAACCGCGTGGATCCGCCAGGACGGTCACCCTCTCCACAAGTCCCGTCCGATAAATATATCATTATAGACTAATCTACAAAACACCTATAACGATGGTCCCCGGGGGATGTCGCATGACATTTCACCGTACATAGCGTGGGATCCGCATCAGCGGGCCCATCGCGCCAATAATCGACCAGCAGGATCGCTGGCGGCGGGAGAGGCGTGGTATGCGAAATATATCTTGGATGTTTGCGAGCGTCGCAATCATGGCGATGCCGGCTGCGGCCCTTGCACAGGGCACGCCCTCTACCGGGGGCCAATCCCCGGCGGCGGAAGAAGGCGTCGGCCTGACCGAAATCGTCGTCACGGCGGAAAAGCGCACCGCCAACCTGCAGGAGGTACCGCTCGCCATATCGGCCTACACCTCCGATGCCCGCCAGCTCGCCGGCATCAACACACTTCAGGATTTCGCCAATTTCACTCCCGGGTTGAGCTATTCGGCCGGCAACGACCGCGTATTCATCCGCGGCATCGGGCGCCAGACCAACACCAACGGCAGCGACCCTGGCGTTTCGACCTACACCGACGGCATCTACGACTCCTCGACCACGTCGATCGCGGCGTCCGATTTCTTCATCGATCGGATCGAAGTGCTGCGCGGTCCGCAAGGCACGCTCTATGGCCGCAACTCGATCGGCGGGGCGATCAACGCAATTTCGAAGAGGCCGACCGAGGATTTCAATGCCGACCTGCGCGGGACGATCGGCAATTATGGACTCTACACGATCGAAGCCTCGGCCTCTGGGTCGTTGACCAAAGGACTGCGCACGCGGCTGGCCGGTGGATATTCGAAGCAGGAGCGCGGCTATTTCAAAAACGAGGCCGGCGGGGTCAGCGAAGGCGGCCGCGGCGAGCGCCGCTATGTCGAACTGCAACTCGAGGCGGAGCTGGGCCCCGATGTGACGGCCTGGGCAAAGGTCTTCTCGGGCCGCACCGACCTCAATCCCCGCCCCCTCAACCGCGTCGGCCCATATGACTTTTTCCCCTATCCCACCGGAGCCATCACCCCGGGCGCCGGCTTCGGTTACCTGATCCCGGGCGTGGTGGCGCTAGATCCCGATCCGGTTCCGCCTGGCGCGACCAACATCCGGCGCTTCAGCGCGGACACGACGCAGACCGAACGCCTGCGCGGCAATTTCGGCGCGACGGGCGATATCAAATGGTCGCTGCCGACCTTCGACGTCCGGCTGCTCGGCGGCTATCAGGAGTACCGCATCGACAACACCTATGAACTCGATGGGACGAGCGTGATTTCCTATGCCTTTCCGCTCGCTCCCGGCGGTGGCATCTGCGCCTTCATCCCCGGTTGCGGACCGCTCACGGCCTTTCCGTCGACACAGCTAAACCTGCACAACGACAAAAGCTTCGGAAGCGGCGAACTCAACCTGACGTCGAACACCGACGGCCCGCTGCAATGGGTCGCTGGCGTCTATTATTATCAGGAAACGCTGGCGCAGGAATCGCATTTCAACGCGCCCAACCAGCTGCAACTGCGCGCGCCGGTCAACGGCCCCGCCAACCCGCTCGGCGATTTCGTCTATGCCGCCTCGACGCTGACAACCAAGTCGTCGGCGATCTTTGGCCAGGTCGATTATCGCTTCACCGACGCGCTGCGCATCACCGCCGGGCTGCGCTACACGCACGACAAGAAAAGCGGCACCGAAGCCTTCCGCATCCTGTGCTTCGGCTGCGGCGGCTTCTCGCCCGACCTCTATGGGTCAGCCACCCCCGCTCTCGACATCACCGCGTCGCAAATCTCCACGCTGGCCGCACCGGGGGTCGCTTCGGCGGTGACCATCGACCCTGCGACGGGCATCGCGCGGCGTGACCTCGCCAACAGCTGGAACGCGGTGACCGGAACCGTCGCCGTGGAGTGGCAGCCCAGCGACGACCAGCTTGCCTTCCTCCGCTACAGCCGCGGCTACAAGTCGGGCGGATTCAACGCCGGCGGCATTTCGGTGCTGCCGCAAACGGGTGCCGAGCATGTCGACGCCTTCGAGGCGGGCTACAAGCATTCGATAGGGCGGCGGTTGCGCGTCAATCTCGCGGGCTTCTATTATGACTATCAGGGGCTTCAGGTGCCGCTGACGGTATCGCAGCCCGGCGGCGCGCAGCTCACGCAATTCTTCAACCTCAAAAGCTCGAAAAGCTATGGCGCCGAGTTCGAGCTTGCCTGGCAACCCGCCGACGCGCTGCAACTGTCGTTCAACTATGGCTATGGCCATTCGCGGATCGACAGCGGATGTTGCTTCGTCGACGGACAGGATCCGTTGGCGATGCAGCCCGGCGCGCAGCCGTCCGGTCCGGCGGTGGGCGGCCAGCAGCCGCAAAGCGTCGTGGGGGCGCGATTGTCGGACACCCCGCGTCACAAGCTGGCGCTGAATGCGATATACAGCATCGACTTCGAACCGGGGACGCTGTCACTGTCGGGCAATTATGTGCTGCGCAGTTCGGCCTACAGCAACATTTTCAACCGCCCCTACAACCGGATGCCCTCGTGGGATCAGGTCGACCTGCGCGCGATCTGGACGGGAAGCGGCGACCGCTATCGGGTCATCGCCTTCGTCAAGAATCTGTTCGACAGCAAAGGCTATGACAGCGCGCAGGGCAATCTGCTCGCGTCGTCGCCGACGCTCGAGGTTGCGCAGTCCTATTCGTTCACGCCGCCACGAACCTATGGCCTTCAGCTCGAATTCCGGTTCCGTTAGGTCGCCGGCGTGGAGAGGATCGACGCCCGCCCGGCCGACGCGCTGCCACTGAGAACGCGGCTGCTCTACGGCTCGGGCACGATCGCCTTCGGCATCAAGGACCATGGCTTCAACGCCCTGCTGATGCTGTTCTACAACCAGGTCGTGGGGCTTCCCGCTGCCTGGGTGGGAACGGCGATCATGATCGCGATGGTCGCCGATGCGCTTTTCGATCCGCTGCTGGGGCAATATTCGGACAATGTCCGCACGCGCTGGGGACGGCGGCATCCCTTCATGTACGCCGCCGCCCTGCCCATCGCGCTCTTCTACCTGTTGCTCTGGACGCCGCCCGAGGTGGCGCACGGCGCGCAGTTCGCGTGGCTCGTTGCCACTGCGATCCTCGTGCGCTTCTCGATCAGCCTCTACGAGATACCCTCCACCGCGCTGCTCGCCGAATTCACCAGCGACTATGACGAGCGGACCAAGCTCGTGGCGGCACGCTATTTCTTCGGCGTATGCGGCGGCATCGGGATGACCGTCGTCACCTTCAGCTATTTCCTGCGCCCGACGGCGGCGCAGCCGGTCGGCCATCTGAACGCCGGCGGCTATGTCACCTATGCCTGGGTGGCGGCGGCGATCATGATGCTGTCGGTCCTGATCTCGTCGCTGGGAACGCAGAAGGAGGTCCTGAAACGCCCACCACCGCCGCCGGTCGTCCAGGTTCCGGTCGGGCGGATGCTGCGCGATATGCTGGGGGTGCTCGTCCACCCCGCCTATATCTCGATCCTGCTCGCCAGCCTGTTCTTCGCCGTGGCATCGGGGCTCAGCCTGTCGCTCGGCGTCTATTTCTCGACTTATTTCTGGGAATTGAGCGCCAGCCAGATTGCCACCGTTGCCTCCACGGCGATTGCCGGCATTCTTCTCGCTTTTGTGGTTGTCCTGCCGCTGTCGGCGCGTTTCGGCAAGAAGCCGGCGGCGATGCTGATGTTCAGCCTTTCGCTGATCGCCAGCGTGTTGCCGCTGGGGCTACGCCTTGCCGGCCTGTTTCCGGCCAATGGCGACCCGCTGCTGCTGTGGCTGCTGATGGGGCAATTCGCCTTCAACATGATGACGACCATCGCCGGCGGCATATTGGCGGTGTCGATGGTCGCGGACGTGACCGACCAGATCCAGCTCGAAACCGGCCGCCGTTCCGAAGGCCTGCTCTTTTCGGCCGCAACCATGGTCAACAAGGCGATATCGGGCATGGGGATCATGTTGGCAGGATTGCTGCTGTCTTTCGTCGGTTTTCCCGACAATGCGCAGCCCGGCCAGGTCGGCGCAGATGCCCTGCACGGACTGGCGACCATCTATATCGCGGCGCTATCGGTCGCGACCGCGATCGCGATCATCTGCCTTGCCTATTACCCGATCAGCCGGTCGAGCCATCAGGAGAATATCCGGCGGCTGGGTACCGCTCCGGCCGAATGATCGCATGGCCGGTAGTCGGCGGATGCCCGCGCTAGATACCGTCGCGCCGGATCAGGGGCAGGCCGCCGGCAAGTATCGCTTCGGCGGCGTCGAGCAGTCGCTCGTTCTCGGCGACCAGATCGCCGGCACGGCCGCTTTCGATCCAGCTGTCGAATGCCATCCGCCCACCTGCGACGAGCATCGCGGCCGCCATTTGCGGGCGGCGGTCGTTCGCGGGATCGGCCCCGAGTTCGTCGGCGATATAGTCGGTCATCAGCTCGATCTGGAGCCGCTGATGCCCATACCATACGGGGAGCAACTCGGGCTCGCCAGCGAGCGCGCGGCCGAGGTTGATCTGACCATCGCCGTCGCGCTCATAGGCGTGAGCGAGACGGACCACCTGATTGCGCCAAAAGGTCAGCACCGGCACGCCCTGCGCGCGCTGCGTCGTGACCACGGCTTCGAATCGCGTGCCTGCGGTGACCGCAATCGCCGCAGCGAGATCGCGCTTCGAGGCAAAGTGCGTGAACAATGTCGTGATGTGGATGTCAGCGGCTTCGGCAATCGCCGCCATCGTCGCGTCGGCATAGCCCAGAGTAACGAACAGACGCCGCGCCGCCTCCTCGATACGCTGGCGCGTCCGGGCCTTTGCCGCAGCCCGCCTGGGGAAACTGACTTTGGTTGGTTCGTCCATGCGCCGCTTATAGCCATTACCGCGCGAAGTGCCAGCTATATAAGTTGATCATTCTATTCTTATAGTGTAATCTCTGATCCGGATAGAAATCTGGAGGCTGATGGCCATGATCGACATGTCGTTGCGCAAGGAATTCGAACAGTGGGTCGAAACGGCCCGGCCGCCTCTCGCCGACGAGCCGGCGCTGGGCTTGGCGGCGCTGATGACCACTGCCGCCTTCGTCGATCTCGTCGCGCAGGTGCCAATATTCGACGCCATTTCGGATGCCACCTCGGCCAGCGGCGACCCCACCGAACGCGCGACACGGATCGCGGCCGCGCTGCCGTGGGTGGCCGAGGGCAAGCCACGCGTCGCCCTGCCGCGTCCCCTTTGGGACGGTTTCTGGGACATCATCGGCCGCCCTCCTTCGCCCGGGGACGGCGAACTCGACCTGACGCTCGCAGTCGTTGCGCTCGGCAATCATTATGACCAGCGAATGATCGACGCGTGCGAGGCCGCGCTGCTCGAATTCGAAAGCGTGCACGACCTGATCGCACAGCCGGAGGTGCGGCTGACCACCGCCGACCTCGAACGGCATTCGACCGACAGCCTGGCGCACGACCTCCTGTCGATGCTGACCGCCAATGGCTATGATATCGAGGTGATCGACGCCGACACCGTCGTCTTGCCCGGTGACTACCCGGCGCAAAACCGCACGAACCGGCGCATCCTTCAGCTACACGATATCTGGCACCTGGTCGGGGGCTATGGTTTCACCCCTGCGGGCGAGGTTGCGATCTCGGGATTTCAGATGGCGCAGTTCGGCCAGAATTATTCGACGCGCTTCCTTGCGACGGTGGCCACCAAGGCCGCGTTCGACATGCCCGCGCTGATGGACATGCTCTTGTCGGTTACCTTCGATGGCTGGCGGCATGGCCGCGCGACGAAGGAACTGATCGCGGTTCCCTGGCACCAGCGCATCGCCGACCCGATCGATCGCGTCCGCACCGATCTTGGCATCCGCCCGCTCGACAGCGCGGCGGTGCGGATGATGGACGCCCTCGTACCGACCGTTTAGTCCGCGCTTGGCGGGAACCACCCGTCAAGACCGGGCGTCGCGCTGGCCATATTGCCCGAAGGCTTTGAGGATCCGGTCCATCTCGGCACGGTCGAGCAGCTTCGGGCCGCCGATCGCAAGCGTGCCGCAATAGACGGCCCCCTGCTCCTCGATTTCCTCGGCGATCGCCATCGCGACGGACAGCTTCGGCCCCAAGGCTATCAGACCGTGGTTGGCCATTAGGCACGCAAAACGTCCATCGAGCGTCCGCACGACACCCTCGGCCAGTTCCTCGCTACCAAAAGTGGCATAGGGCGCGACCGGGACGTTCGGACCTCCGCTGACGGCGACCATGTAATGCAGGGGCGGAATCTCGCGGTGCGCACATGCCAGGATCGTCGAGTGGCTGGCATGGCAATGCACGATCATCGCGGTGAGCATCGCGTTCGGTTTCGCCTGGCTTTTCACACTCCCCTTCTTCGCGGGCTGGCTGATCGAAATCGACCCAGGCCGCCGTACCATCCTCTACCTGACCGCGTTCCAGCTTGGCGGCGCTGCCCTGCTGCCCTCGCTGGCCGGCATTGCCGTGGACGCCCATTCGATCAATGCCGCACTGGCGTTTGCCGGCTCCGCCTTCCTGCTTCTCGCAGCCGCGGCATGGGCCTCGACGAGAATAACATCCTTCACATAACATCGTCCGATTGCGGGGAGCGCCGGAGTATCCTCGACCCGCCTGTCGCCGCAGCTCCTCCTTGTGTCTCAATATGAGACAATAATTGAATTAACGCGATCTCAATGAGATGCTAACGTCGGCGAATCGATTCCAAGGACCTGGATGGGGGATTTTCCGATGAAGTTCGCATTGACCGCAATTTCGGCCGCAGCGCTTGCGACCGTGGCCGCTCCGTCGGCACAGGCGGCAACTGTCGTCAATCTGGACGGCGTGACCAACGCTTCGCTCAATGGCTCGAACGGCGTTACGCTCAATCTTGCCGCCGGCACCTATAGCCTGTCGTTCATCCAGGACGCCTACACCGCTTTCACCCGCTTCAGCTCGACGAGTGGCTGCGACGGCGCAGGCATGAACTGTGCGCTCGGCTGGGAGAACAGCGCCCGCTACATTATCGGCAACACCGCCTACCTCTTCGGTGATGGCGCCGCATCCGGCGGGATCGGCCCGCTTGGCGTTGGCGACGGCTATTACAACACGGCCGCACTGTCGTTCGCGAAGTCGAGCATCTATAATGGCTCGTTCACGCTGAACAGCGCAAGCGCAGTGACCTTCTTCATCTACGACGACAATCTGGGCGACAATTCGGGCGGCGTATCGCTGTCGGTCGGTGCCGTGCCCGAACCGGCAACCTGGATGATGATGATGATCGGGATCGGCGCCATCGGCGGCCTTATGCGCCGCAGGCGCATTTCGACGACGGTCCGTTACGCATAAACAGATCGACGTACATCTCGGCGAGCTAACCGCCACCCGCGACCCGTGTAAAAGCGGGTCCGGGCGCGGTTCGGCTGTGAAAGAGACCGCTTAGGCGGCAATCACCTCAGCATGTCGAGTGCGACGTCGACGATCATGTCTTCCTGTCCGCCGACCATCTTGCGCCGCCCCAGTTCGACCAGGATCGCACGCGTGTCGAGGCCGTGGTCGGCGGCCGCCTTTTCGGCATGGCGCAGGAAGCTGGAATAGACCCCCGCATAGCCGAGCGTCAGCGTTTCGCGATCGACGCGGACCGGGCGGTCCTGTAGCGGCCGCACCAGCTCCTCGGCGGCATCCATCAGCGCGAACAGGTCGCAGCCGTGGTTCCAGCCGTGGACATCGGCGGCGGCAATGAAGACTTCCAACGGAGCATTGCCCGCGCCCGCGCCCATGCCGGCAAGGCTGGCGTCAACGCGTATCGCGCCGTTCTGCACCGCGACGATACTGTTCGCGACCCCCAGGCTGAGGTTATGATGCGCGTGAACGCCGCGCTGGGTTTCAGGCTTCAGCACCCGGTCATAGGCCTGCAGCCGCGCGGCATATTGGTCCATCGTCAACGCGCCGCCGCTGTCGGTGACATAGACGCAGTGCGCACCATAGCTTTCCATGAGCTTTGCCTGCTGCGCGAGCGGTTCAGGCTCCGTCATATGGCTCATCATCAGAAAGCCGGAGACGTCCATGCCGATCCCGCGCGCGAACTCGATATGCTGTTTAGCGACGTCTGCCTCGGTGCAATGCGTTGCGATCCGGACCGAGCGCACACCCATTTCATAGACATGTTTCAGGTCGTGGATCGTCCCGATGCCCGGGAGCAGCAACGTGGTGAGCACGCTGTGCTCGAGCACCTCGGCAACCGCTCCGATCCAGTCCCAGTCGGTGTGGGCGCCAAAGCCATAGTTGAAGCTCGATCCCTGCAATCCGTCGCCATGCGCGACCTCGATCGCGTCGACCTTTGCCTTGTCGAGCGCCCGCGCGATCGCCTGCACATGCCCCAGGCCATATTGGTGCCGGATCGCGTGCATGCCGTCGCGAAGCGTGACGTCCTGGATATAGAGCTTGGTCGTGGTCGGGTCGAAGCTCATGCCGCGATCCTCTCTGCAATTTTTTCCGCGGTCTTGAGCGCCGCAGAAGTCATGATGTCGAGGTTGCCCGCATAGGCTGGCAGATAATGCGCCGCCCCCTCGACCTCGAGGAAAACGCTGACTTTCAACCCGGTGAAGCTGCCGCCCATTTCGGGGATGCGCAGCGGCGCGTTGCTGCCGATATTCTCGAACTGCACGGCCTGTTTCAGCCGGTATCCGGGAACATAGGCCTGCACCTCCGCCACCATGTCCTCGACGCTGGCGCGGATCGCTTCGCGGTCGCCGTCATCGCAAAGGCAATAGACGGTGTCGCGCATGATCAGCGGGGGTTCGGCGGGGTTGAGAACGATGATCGCCTTGCCGCGCGTCGCGCCGCCGACCTCGACGATCGCCTGGCTGGTCGTCTCGGTAAACTCGTCGATATTGGCGCGCGTGCCCGGCCCGGCGCTCTTCGACGCGATCGATGCGACGATCTCGCCGTAATGCACCTTGGCGACGCGGTTCACCGCCGCGACGATCGGAATCGTCGCCTGCCCGCCACAGGTCACCATGTTGACGTTGCGGCTGTCCAGATGCGCATCGCCGTTGACGGGCGGGATCGTGTAGGGACCGATCGCCGCCGGTGTCAGGTCGACGACGCGCTTGCCATGACCGATCAGCACGTCGCTATGCCGCTTGTGCGCGCCCGCAGAGGTCGCATCGAAGACGATGGCGATATCGGCAAAGCCGGGCATCGCGACGAGCCCGTCCAAGCCCTCGGCCGTGACCGGCACACCAAGCCGTTCGGCACGCTTCAACCCGTCGCTCTCCGGATCGATCCCGACGAACGCGCCCATTTCGAGCGTTTCCGACAGGCGCATGATCTTGATCATCAGGTCGGTACCGATGTTGCCCGACCCGATGATCGCCACTTTGACCTTCTTCGTCACGCCCTCAGCCCTTCGCATAGGTGAAGCTGCAGCGGCCGATGCCGGCAATCCGCGCCTCGACATGATCGCCCGGCGTCAGCGCGACCATCGGCCCCAGCGCACCCGCGAGCAGTATGTCCCCCGCCTTCAACGGCTCGCCGCGCGCCGCCAGCGTTTGCGCTAGCCACGCCGCGGCGTTCAGCGGATTGCCCAGCGCGGCGGCGCCAACCCCGGTCGACGCAGTCTTGCCGCCGACGTCCATTTCCATCGCCGCCCCTTCGAGATCGATCCCCGCAAGCGGCAATCCTTCGCCGGCCAGCACGAAGAAGGCCGACGAGCCATTGTCGGCGACGGTATCGGCAAAGCTGATCTTCCAGTCGGCGATCCGGCTGTCGACGATCTCGATCGCCGCGTGGACGCTTGCGACCGCTGCTGCGACTTGATCCGCCGTCGTCGTCGGATCGGGAAGATCCGCTCCCAGAACGAAAGCGATCTCGGCCTCGGCCTTGGGCTGGATCGTGCGGGCGGGATCAAGGCGTCCGCCGTCGACGATCCGCATATCGTCGAACAAGACGCCGAAGTCGGGCTGGTCGACGCCAAGCTGCGCCTGCACCGCCTTTGCCGTCAGCCCCGCCTTGCGCCCCACGATCCGTCGCCCCTGGGCCTGCCAGAAGCGCGTGTTGATCGTCTGCACCGCATAGGCACCCTCGGCATCGGTCGGCTCCAGCGCATCGCGCAGCGGCGGCACGACCGCGCCCGCATAAGCATCGCGCAGGCGGCGAGCGACGGCGTCATGGGTCGCAGTCATCATCAAGCCTCGGCCGTCGGCGCATGCTTGCCGGGATGTACCGCGCCGCAATGACCACAGCTGCGCAGCTCTTCGCTGGCATAGAAAGCCTCGAACAGCGGCGGCAGATCGCGGACGATGCTCTGAAGCTGAACTTCGACGCGGTGGACGATATTGCCGCAATCGTCGCAATACCATTGAAAGGCATCGACCAGCCCGTCGGGCCGCTTGCGCTCGATGACCAGGCCCACGCTGCCCGCGACCGGGCGCTGCGGCGAATGCGGGACGCGCGGCGGCAGCAGAAAGATGTCGCCCTCGCGGATCGGCATGTCCTTCGGCCCCTCGTCGGTCCACAAACGAAGATTCATGTCGCCTTCGATCTGGTAGAAAAACTCCTCCAGCGGGTCGACGTGATAGTCGGTGCGCTGATTGGGGCCGCCGACCACCGTGACGATGAAATCCGCGTCCTCCCATATCTGCGTATTGCCGACGGGGGGTTTCAGGACGTCGCGATGCGCTTCGATCCACTCGCGGAAATTGAAGGGCAGTCCATAGGTCAGCATGACATCATCCTTTCGGGGCGCGCGGAATGAACGCGGTCGCCTTGATCTCGATCAGCAGGTGCGGATGGGGAAGCTGGTGCACCGCGACGGTCGTCCGCGCCGGCCCCGTTTCGTCGAAATATTCGGCATAGACTGTGTTGTAGCCGCCAAAATCATTCATGCTCACGAGGAAGCTGGTGACGTCGACCACGTCGGCCAGCGAGCCCCCGGCGTCGGCGAGTATCGCGCCGATATTCTCGATCACGGCCCGCGTCTGGTCGGCGATGTCGAGGGAGACGGTACCGAACTCGTCGGCCGAGGCCCCGGCAAAGCTGTTGTCGGCGCGCCGCGAACTGGTGCCCGAGACGAAGACGAAATCGCCGGCGCGGCGATAGTGCGGAAAGCGACCGCGCGGGCGCGCCTTGCCCGGGATCACCCGGCCGACTGCATCATTGGCATCGCTCATGCCGCACCTCCCTCGATCGTGAAGCCCACGCGGCCGAGATGGCCGGCGTCCAGCGATACCGTACGGGCGGCCCCGATCGCCGCCGCAGCGGTCGCACCGCCGAGCATGATCGTCCAGCCGGGTTGAAGCACCAGCCCCGCCGAACCTGCAAGCCGGGCGGCCGCCACCAGGGAACGGATCGGATCGCCGAGGATCGCCGCGCTCGTTCCCGTTTCGGCAATGCCGTCATCGACGCGCATCGTCATCGCGACGTCCGAAACGTCGGTGTCGGCGGCGAGCCACGGGCCGGTGACGAACGCCGAGGACGAGGCGTTGTCGGCGATCACATCGCCAAGCGCGAAACGAAAATTCAGGTAGCGGCTGTCGATGATCTCGAGCGCCGCAGCGACGGCATCGACCGCCGCGAACGCTTCCTCTCGCGTCACCTCACCGGAAAGCGGCGCCTTCAGGCGCACCGCGACCTCGGGCTCGACGCGCGGGTGGATGAAACGCGCGCGGTCGATCGCGCCGCCGTTGGGCACCACCATGTCAGAGGTCAGGCGGCCCCAAATCTGGTCCTTCAGCCCCATTTGCACCATCTTGGCCTCGCTGGTGAAACCCATCTTCACACCGACGAGCGCCGCGCCGCGCGCGATGCGATGGTCGATCGCCGCGCGCTGGATGTCATAGGCCTCGGCCAGCGACAGTTCACCCTCCTGCCCCGTGATTTGCGGGATCGCGCGGGCGCCCAGTGCGGCTTCGTCGAGCCTTGCGGCGATAGCGGCGATGTCTGCCATAATTCCCTCTTAAAGCTTCACGCAGATATTGGTCGGCTCCGAATAGAAGCCCAGCGAATGTTCGCCGCCCTCGCGGCCGATACCCGACAGCTTCATGCCGCCGAACGGGGTACGAAGATCGCGCAGGAACCATTCGTTGACCCAGACGATACCCGTTTCCATCTGCGCCGCGACACGGTGCGCCCGGCCGACGTCGCGCGTCCAGATCGCGGCGGCAAGACCATAGTCGGTGTCGTTGGCGAGTTCGATCGCTTCTTCTTCGTCGTCGAAGGGGGCGATATGACAGACGGGACCGAAGATTTCCTCGCGCACGCAGCGGGCATCCTGCCCAAGCCCGGTCAGGATCGTCGGCTGCACGAACGCCCCGCCGGCGAGCGCGCCATCAAGGTCAGGCACGCCGCCGCCGGTGACGATCGTCGCGCCTTCCTCCCGCGCGAGCGCATAATATGACAGCACCTTGTCGCGGTGGGCGTGCGAGATCAGCGGCCCCATGTCGGCCCCCGACCACGGATCCCCGACCGATAGCGCCCGGGCTCGCTCGGCCAGCGCCTCCACGAAGCGGTCGAAAATCGGCCGCTCGACATAGATGCGCTCGGTGCAAAGGCATACTTGCCCGCAATTGGAAAAGACCGACCGCACGGTTCCGGCGACCGCTTCGTCGAAATCGCAGTCGGCAAAGACCAGCGCCGCATTCTTTCCGCCCAGCTCGAACGAAACGGGCTTAACCCCCGCCGCCGCCACGCGCATGATCGCGCCGCCCGTCGCCGACTCCCCGGTAAAGGTAATCGCATCGATATCGGGGTTCGCCGTCAGCCATTCGCCCGTCGAATCCGCGCCGAAGCCGTGAACAAGGTTGAAGACCCCAGGGGGCACGCCCGCTTCATCCATCACCTCGGCCAGCAGGGTGGCGGTCGAGGGCGTTTCCTCGCTGGGCTTCACCACCACCACATTGCCGCAGGCAAGCGCGGGCGCGACCTTCCACGTCATCAGCAGCAGCGGCAGGTTCCAGGGCGAGACGATCGCGACGACGCCGAGCGGGCGCGCGATCGCATAGTTGATCGCGCTGCGTCCGTCGGCAAGGTCGGTACGAAAGCTGGGCATCGCACGCGCCTCGGCAATCGCGGCAAAGGCGCGAAAGTTGGCGGCGCCACGCGGGATGTCGATCATGCGCGCCTGGTGCAGCGACTTGCCCGTGTCGGCGATTTCGGCCGCCGCGAATTCGTCGAAGCGCGCCTCGATCCCCTCGGCGATACGGACGAGCAGCTTGCACCGCTCGGCCTGCGACATCTTGCCCCATGGCCCCTTCAGCGCGGCACGCCCCGCCGCGACGGCGCGATCGACCAGATCGCGGCTCGCCTGCGACACTCGGCCCGCGACGCGGCCGTCGACGGGATTCACATTGTCGAACCAGCGTTCGCCCTCGACGAAGGCGCCATCCACATAGTTCAGCACCGGCCGATCGGCGAAGGGATAGGCCGTGCTCGTCATGCGGCGCCCCCCACCGGCACATAGCCGGCGGCGTTGCTGTGCGCCGCGCCCGCCTTGCCGACATGGCCAGCCATCTGGAGCAGCGACAGGATCGTGTCGTTGAACTGGACCGGCGCCTCGAGAAAGGCCGAATGGCCCGCATCGTTCACCTCGACCAGGAAGGAACCGGCAACCTCCGACTGCACCAGTCGGACCGCCTCGATCGGGAAAATCACGTCGTCGACACCACAGAGGAAGAGGATCGGAAACCCCCTGCCGCCAAGCTCGGCCGCCGGACGCGCCTCGAAACGTCCCGACAGGCTGTGGCGGTCGACCGCGTTGAAACTCGCGATCTGGCTGTAAAGCGTCGCAACGTCGCGCGGCGCGCCGGCGCCGAGGACGCGTTCGATCTGCGACAGCGCTCCCGCGCTCTGCCGCGCGGTATCCATGATCGCCTTCACCGCGGCGTTTTCGGCTATGCCGTGCAGGCTGTCGCAGATCGCCAGCGCCGCGACGCGATCGGGCGCACGGTGCGCGAAACCGATACAGGTGCCCGCCCCCATCGACTGGCCGACCAGCGCGACCCTGGTTTCGCCGAGATGATCGAGCAATGCCGCGAGGTCGTCGACGAAGGCATCGCGCCCGCGCCCGTCAAGATCGCGCGACAGGCCGAAGCCGCGATGGTCGAAGGTGATGACGCGGTTCGACCGTGCGAGCGCGTCGATCTGCCGATACCAGATCGCATGATTGCCGCCGATCCCGTGCGCGAGCACGACGGCGGGCCCTTCGCCATGCGTCTGCCAATAGATTTCGGCGCCTGCGGTCGCCAGCACACCGCTGTTCATCACGATACTCCCATCAATTTGCTGAGCCGCACGACATAGTCGCCAAAGGCCGGATCCTCGCGCGTCGTGCTGGGATCGCGCGGACGCGGCAGGTCGATACGGACATCCTCGACGATCGTCCCCGGCCGTTCGGACATCACCAGCACACGGTCGGACAGCAGCACCGCCTCCGAAATGCTGTGCGTGACGAGCAGCACGGTCTTGCGGTCGCGCTGCCATATCCGGAGCAACTCCATGTTGAGCCGGTCGCGCGTCAGCGCGTCGAGCGCGCCGAACGGTTCGTCCATCAACAATACCTGCGGCCCGCGCGCGAGCGCCTGACCGATCGCGACGCGGTGACGCATCCCGCCCGACAGCTCCGCCGGATAGCTCGCCTCGAAACCCGTAAGGCCCAGCGTTTCGACGAGCGCCGCCAGCGTCGCTTCATCGGGACGCTGCGCCTGCGGGTCGAGATCGACCCCCAGCAACAGATTGTCGCGGACGTTCAGCCACGGCAGCAGGTTCGAGGTCTGGAAGACGAAACCCATCTCCGGCGACGGCGCCGTCACCTCGACCCCGCCGAAGCGGATGCTGCCCTGTTCGAAGGCCACGAGACCGGCAATCAGGCGAAGCAGCGTGCTCTTGCCGCAGCCCGAAGGACCGAGGATCGAGACGAATTCGGCCGCGCCGATCTCTGCGCTGACATCCTGCAGCACCTGGCGGCCGCCGAACAGCTTGCCCGTGCCGGAAAGAGAGATCACCGATTTCATGCTGCGCGCCACCAGATGAAGCGTTCCCAATAGGCCACGCCGTAGAAGAGAAGGAGCGACAGGATCGTCACCGCGATCAGCGCCGCAAAGGTCAGCGTCGTGTGGCCCGAACCCGACGCGGTCAGGATCAGGTTGCCCAGCCCGTCATTCGACCCGACGAACTCGCCCACGACCGCGCCGATCACCGCCAGCGGCATCGCGACCTTGCAGCCATCGAGAAAGCTGGGCAGCGCAGCAGGCACGCGCAGCCGCCAGAAACTCTGCATCGGGCTGGCGCGGAGCGCGCGGAAATGTTCCTCGAGATGGGCCGGCGTGCTCGCCAGCCCGCCCAGCGTCGCGATGATGATCGGGAAAAAGGCGAAGAGGAACGCCATGATCAGCTTCGACGCGAGGCCATAGCCGCACCAGACGACGATCAGCGGTGCGAGCCCGATCTTCGGAATGCTCTGAAGCGCCACGAAAAGCGGGTAAACGGTGCGCTTTGCCATACGCGAGAAATAGATGAACGCGGCGATCGGCACGCCGAGCGCGACCGCGATCAGAAAGCCCCAGAAGACTTCGGTCAGCGTGACGAGGCTCTGCGACAGGATCGGTCCGCGCGACTGCCACAGCTCGGCCAGGATCGCGCTCGGCGGCGGCAGCAGATAGGATTGGACGCCCGACCAGCGGACGCCATATTCCCAGGCGAGGCCGATCAGCAGAAAGAAGCCCGCGCTGATCGCGGCGTCGCGATTGAGCAATTTGCTCACGCGCCTTCCTCCTTCGGCAACAGCGCCTGGATGCGCGCGGGCGGCGGAACCAGAAAGCGCTCAAGATGCCAGCGATCGAAGGTTTCCAGGTCCTTTCCGTCCCACACCGACGGCTCATAGGGATCGTCGGCGGTGATCTGGGTCATGTCGGTGTAGAATTCGACATTGTTGCCGTCGGGATCGCGGAAGACGAGGAAGCTGTTCGCACCGGGCCCATGTTTGCCGATACCGCGGTCGATCATGATGCCGCGCGCGTCGAGCATCGCGGCGACCTTTTCCATCTCCTCGATCGTTTCGAGGCGATAGGAGAAATGCTCGACCGACGGGAAATGGCCGTCCGGAATGCCCGTATGCCCGGGCGGAAGCTGGAGCAGCGCAAGGTCGTGATGATCCTGCCCCGCGCGCAGGAAGACCATGGTGTGGTCGATCCAGTCGGACACCTCGAGCCCGATCACCTCGGTATAGAAAGCGAGGCTGCGGTCGATGTCGCGCACCTTGAGCACGAGGTGGCCCAGCCGCGTCGGGCGCGGGCGGTAGGAAGCGGGATCGGTCATGGCTGAGCCCCCATCGGAAGAAAGGCGTTGGTGAAAAGCTGCGGCGCCTGGTCGAAACCCTGAAGCTGGCCGCTCGCCTGCAGATAGGTGACGGTGCGCTCGACCTTTTCGGGCGTCAGCCGATGCGACCCGCCCTCGGCCGCCATCAGCGCGGCGGTTTCGCGGATCTGCCGTTCGGTCACGGCCTCGTCGAGCAGCGGATAGGATTTGCGGATGATCGCCAGCGCCGCCTTCGGATCGCGCGCCGCGTCGGCATAGCCGCGATACGCCGCCTTCAGGAAAGCGCGCACCAGATCGGGCTGCTTTTCGATCAGCGCGTCCTGCGTCGCAAAACCGCTGCCGTAAACGTCGAGCCCGAAATCGGCATAGCCGATGCGCCCGATCGTCACGCCCTTCGCCTTCGCCGCCTTGTCGAACAGCGCGAGCGAATTGCCGAGCCAGCATTCGGCGGCGTCGATCCGCCCCTCGACCAGCGACGAAACGACGATCGCGGGGTCGAGCTGAATCTGTTCGACGCGCGCCGGATCGACGCCATTGCCCTTGAGCCACGCCGGAAGAAGCGCCTGAATCATCGAACTTTGCCCGGCGCCGAAACGCAGGCCGGCCAGGTCGGCGGGCTTTTCGATCCTGTGCCGTTCCTTTACAAAGCAGGCACCGGCCGGAAGCCGCATGTTGATGCCGCCGACCATCCGCACCTTGCCGCCCTTCGACCGGTTGAGCGCGACCGACAGCGGGTCGATATAGGCGAACTCGAACATCCCCTGGTCGAGCTCGTTCGCCGTGCGCATCCCGCCAAAGCCGCGCACCGGCTCGACGTTCAGCCCCGCATCGGCGAAATAGCCCTTGTCGATCGCGACGAAGATGCCCGCCATGCTGCCCTGCGGCAGCCACGCCATGTTGAAGCGCACGGTGCGCGCGCCCTCGGCCTGCGCGGCGCGCGGCGAGTTCCCGCCGAACGCGCTCCACAGCGTCAGCGCCGCGATCGCCGCGACGACCAGCAGCGGCAGCGCGAGCGCCCGGCGCGAAAAGGCGACCCCCGGCGTCATGCGCGCGGCAGGTGCGGCGCCGAAACGGGATTGCGAAGCTCGCCGATCCCCTCGACCCACGCGTCCATGACGTCCCCGTCCTTCAGGAAGACGCCGCGCCCCATGCCGACCCCGGCCGGCGTGCCCGATGCGATCAGGTCGCCGGGCCGCAGTTCCAGCACCGTCGAAAGATAGGCGATCTGCTCATAGATGTTGAAGATCATCTCGGCGGTGTTGCCGTCCTGCATCGCCTCGCCATTGACCTTGAGGCCAAGGCGGATGTCGTGCGGATCGCCCAGGCAATCGCGCGGCACGAACACGGGACCCAGCGGCGTGAAGCTGTCGAAGCTCTTGCCGCGGAACCAGTCGTGCGAGAAGGGAAAGTCGGTCCGCCGCGTGCGGTCGCGCGCCGACACGTCGTTGACGATCGTATAGCCGGCGATCAGATCGTGCGCCGCATCGACCGCGACATTCTTGCCCGACCGGCCGAGCACGACGCCCAGTTCGACCTCCCAGTCGGGGCGCGACACCTGCGGCGGCACCACGACCGTGGCATTCGGCCCGACGACGCTCTCGATCGTCTTGAGGAAGATATAGGGTTCGCTCTCCGCTTTCGCGGCCAGCTTTGTCTTCATCTCTTCGGCATGTTCGATGAAGTTCGACGCGGCGGCGAAAATCCGGCGCGGTTCGAACGGAGCGCCAAGCCGGGGCGCCGCGATCGCACCCGAAGCGCCGTCAAGCGCGGCGGCCAGCGCGAACAGCCCCTCGCGCCGTGCGTCCCAGTCGCGAATGATCGCGGTGACGTCGCCGGCTATCGCGGAAAAGCCGTGCGCGGCTGCGGCATCGTGCAGGTCGTGAAAGGCGTCGCCGACCTGGATCGTCGGGCGCAAGCCCTCGGCTGCGGCGCGGGTGGCAAGGGCAAAGCGGGTCATGCGTCGTTCTTTCCTTCGTGTGGGACGGGCGTGCACCGGGGTTGCGCAGCCGAGCGCCAGGGCGCCTCCGATCTGCGCGAGCGCCGCGCGGCGATCCAATATGCGTTGCGCATAGAGCGAGCCGATTTTCTTATAGGGGGCGTTTTTGAGGACGTCGGCCATCGCATCTCACCCAAAGGCCCGCAGGAGCATCCGCACCGACACGACGGTCAGGAACAGGCCGAAAATCAGGCTCAGCTTCCGCTTCGACAGCGCATGCGCGATCCGCGCGCCCCACGGCGCCGTCAGATAGGAAACTGGCGCGATGATCGCGAAGCCGATCAGGTTGACATAGCCCAGGCTGCCGGGCGGCAGGTCCTCGACATTCCAGCCGGTGATGACGAAGGCGACGGTGGCGGGCGCGCTGATCAACAGGCCGAACAGCGCCGCCGTCCCGACCGCGCGGTGGATCGGAACGTTGAAAAGCGTCATCACGGGAACGCTGAGCGTGCCGCCGCCGATCCCCATCATGCTGGAGACGCCGCCGATCGCGAACGGAATGAGCTGCCCCGCCGCGCCGCCGGGGATCGCGTCGGCGATGTGCCGCCCCTCGAGCGGCAGGAGCATCTTGATCGCGACGAGCAGCGCGACGACCCCGAAGACCGCCGAAAGCACGTCGCCCGACACGCGGCTGGCAAGCACGACGCCCGCGATCGCGCCCAGGAAGATCGCGATGCCCCAGCGCCTCAGCTGCGCATGATCGACGGCGCCCTTCGCTTCGTGCGCCCGCGAGGAGGAGATGGCGGTGGGAATGATCGTCGCGAGCGAGGTGGCGACGGTGACGTGCATGCGCACATCGGCATCGACGCCCAGCGTCGCGAGGACGAGGTCGAGCACCGGAACGATCACGATGCCGCCGCCGACGCCGAGCATGCCGGCGATCACGCCGCCGACCGCGCCCGTCACCAGCATCATCGCCGCGAGCGTCAGCATATCTCCGTTCAGCCCATCCGGCATCGACTTCCCCCAAAAGGTCAGCAAAGGTCAGCCCGACTTGTGTGCCGCGACGCATAGCTCGTCAAAGATAGAAAACCGGCTTATCTATATTCAAATATATATAGTACACCCAAGTCGACCCTATATGCTTTTCAAGATAGAAGACCGGCCAAAGGATATTATCTTATATATGTCGGACGCCGTAGCGCGTCAGGCATGACACAAGTGGGCATTGCCGGGTTCGGCACCATCGGCCGCGTCGTCGCGCGCCATATCGAAGCAAGCGACCTGCCGCTGACGCTCGCCGCCGTATCGGCCGGCGACCGCACGCGGGCGGAGGGGGCGATGGCCGGGCTGCAAAGGCCCGTTCCGATCGTCGATACCGCCGAACTCGTCGCCCTGTCCGACATCATCGTCGACAGCGCGCCGACCGCGGCTTTTCGCGAGATCGCAACCGCGACGCTGCGCGCGGGCAAGACGCTGGTGACCGTCAGCGGCGCGGCGCTGATGCAATGGCCCGAGGCCGTCGACATCGCGCGCGACCATGGCGGGCGCATCGTCCTGGCGACGGGCGCCCTGCTCGGCCTCGACGCCGTGCGCGCGGCGGCGGTCGGGACGATCCATTCGGTGACGATGGTGACGCGCAAGCCGGTCAAGTCGCTGGTCAAGGCCGAGCATGTCGTGCGCAACAACATCGACCTCACGAATCTGGCGGAACCGCTGAACATATTCGAAGGCAGCGCGCTCGAAGGCGCCATCGCCTTTCCGGCCAACGTCAACGTCGCCGCCGCGCTCGGGATGGCGGGCGTCGGTCCGGCGCGAACCCGGCTCGAGATCTGGGCCGACCCCGCGCTCGAACGCAACACGCACCGCATCGTCGTCGATTCCGACAGCGCCCGCTTCGAGCTGGCGATCGAGAATATCCCGACGATCGAAAATCCCGGAACCGGCCGGATCACCGCGCAGAGCATCGTCGCGGCGCTGAACGACCTGGTCAGCCCGATCCGCATCGGCACCTGATTTCCCGCAACCAGAAAGGCCCAATCATGACCACCCGCCTGCGCCACGTCGCGATCGCTTCCGCCGACCCGGACAATTCGGTCGGCTTCTTCACCGACGTCCTCGGCTGGACCGTTGCCGGCAAGATCGATAGCCGCAACGCGCGCGGCTATTATGTGACCGACGGCCACATCAATATCGCCCTGCTCTGCTTCAAGAACCGGCCCGCCGCGGGAATGGAATTTCCCGAGGGCTATACCGGCCTCCACCACATCGGCTTCCAGTGCGACGACATCAACGACGTCGTCGAACGGTTCGAAAATTCAGGCTACGCCCCCCGCCACGACGTCAACCTGGCGCAGGGCCTGGGCAAGAATCCCGCAAAGGACAATGCCGAGTACAAGATGGCCGGCCCCGAAAATGTGATGGTCGACGTATCCGAGCGCGGCTGGGCCGGAACCGACAGCTTCAAGGGCGTCCCCCCGGCCGCCTGACCCCCACCTCCGCATGCAAAAAGCCGCCGGACCATGGCTCCGGCGGCTTTTCATGGGATGCGATCGGGCTTCCAATACCCTGATCGATAAAGCGGGCAGCGCCGACTGAACCGCCGCCTCATCCGGTCAACTGTGGCCACTGATGTGGAACGGCTTTACAAGCCGGATCGGCGTAGCGTTGATCTTTTTCAATCGCCCCGCGCGTGCCTCGCGATAGAGCGTCGCCAAATCCCTCTTATCGGCGTCGGTCAGCTTGCTCGCGTCGCCGTAGTTCATGATCGAAAAGGCTTCATGTTCGCCATACACCTCGGCGGGCCAGGCGGTTTCGCGTTCGAGCGCGAAGAAATGGCGAAGTCCGAAGATATGCCCGGTTTCGTGGATCAGCGTTTCGACAACCTCTGCTTCATCCTGGTCGAACAGTTTCGGGTAAAGGACGAGCTGATGCTGACCGGCATCGGGGAAGAATGCGCTCGCCAACACGCAGCCCGCCGGGTCACAATCGTCGACGTTACGCATGACGATTTCGAAATCCCACCCGTCGGGCTGATACACGAATTTGATTGGGGCGGCATCGCCCCATGCCAGGATCGCCTTGGCAAAAAAGGTTTGGACAGCGGCCTTCAAGCCCACGGGATCGGCGTAGAGTTGAAACGACGCTTCCTGGAATCTCCACCGGAGCGTCACGCCGTCGGCCCATAGGGGGATGAAGCCCTCAGTGCCGACAACGATCTCGAACAGGTTATCGCCGTGCGAAACGTGCCGCGCTCTGTTCTCCGTCGCGCAACGCACACCTGGGCGAATAAGGTGAACCATCGTCTCGACACGCTCCGCCGCACCTTGCTCGGCTGGACGAAGCAAGGCGCGCACCGTCGCCATATCTCCGGTCTCGACCATCGCCGGTGGCGGCGCAAAGACGGCCCTGTCTCGATCAACTGATCTGTTCATGCGGTCATCTCCTTCTCGGCGATAGCCGCAGACACGGGACGTCGCAGGCTAACGGCGGGTTCGAATCGGGAGAGAGCAACGCTGCATAGCGCAACTTGCGGGCCGACCGGCTCTCTAGAAAGCCCCAAAATGGACCGAACAGATCACACCAGGTGCGCAGTTCTCACTATAGAATACCAGAATAGCTCTATGGGGGGAGTATCCAGCCATGATGATCCGAGGCTTCGGAGCGCTATTTGCGTTGGGGTTATTTGCCGCGCCTTCAGCACATGCTCGAACAACCGCTGAGCTCATTTATTTCCTTCCCAAGGTCAAGGTCGCGTCTTCGGTTTCGCAGACGCTTGTAAGCTGCCCCGCGGCGGATGGGGCGGACGCCTCGCCATCCGCGGGACTCGAAATCGCCTATGATCTGCAGATCGTGCCGAAAGCCTCTGCCGACAGGCAGGTGGTCCTTGACGGGACAGGCGGCTTTCTTGTCGATCGCAAGACGAAGATCACTCTCGCCGAAGACGGGACGCTCAAGAGTTTCAATGGCGCGTCGGAGGGCCAAGGCGGTCCGTTTCTGGCATCGCTCATCAAGGTTGCGGCGACCGCTTACGGGCTCGGAGCGCCCGCGCTTCCCGGCGCAGCGCGGCCTGACGGAATGAAGGACTATACCGCCCCGTTCAAGGGCGACGGCAAGGTCCGGAAAATTGTGGCGTACCGCCTGACCTGCAAAGCCGATGTGCAAAAGCTGGTGGCGAAGCTTGCGGCGGTCGACGCCGATATCGCAGACCTCGAAACGCTTATCGCTCAAGGGCTCAATTCGCCATCGTCCGACGCCCTGCTCGCGCAGCGGAAAAAGGAAGCGCTCGCACTCGCCGATCAACTGACATTGCCGGTGGAGCTCGTGTTGAGCCCGTCGACCTTGAACGGCGCTGCGACCAATCTCGTTACCAAATCGGACCCGACGACATTCGCCGAATGGTTTGAGGTCGCCCCCGTGGAAGACAGGGTCTCGCCCCTGTTTCCGGTCCCCGCCAAACCCTCGCTTGAACAGGCGATCGCATCCTATCTGACGGCACAAAACCGCACGCCCTTTCTCGTCGGTCAATATGGCTATCAGCTTCAAATCACGCCCGACGCACGGATGCAAAACTGGCTGGGTTGCGGCAACGCGGCCGGGCAGACCCTCTGCACCGCGATCGATGCAAATGCGGACGCAATAAGATCGCGCGACCTCTATTACAGGCGCCCCGTGCCAGCGTCGGTCAAGCTGATCGCGCTGGATCAGCCATGCGCTTCGGCGCCTTGCGCCGATCCCGATGACAATTGGATCGAAGGCAAGGATGTGGCGGCGAGCCAGAGCGTGAAGCTTCCCCAGCTCTCTCGCCTCTATTCGCTTCCGACCGGCGGCGGCGGCATTTTTGGCAGCCGCGCAGTGTCGGCCGAGTTTGGCGGTTTCGGTGAGCCGCTGATGTTAAGCTACGAACGCGGCAGCATCAGCGGCGACCTCGCGGGCGTGATGAACGCGGGCGCGGAGGCGGCGACATCCATCGACGAAGCGCGTCTCTCCGCGACCAAATCGCGAATAGACCGGATAAAGGCGCGCCGCGAACTCGAAGATTTGCTCGACGAGACTCCCTGACGATCGCCAACATCGTGGGGTCGTGCGGGTCAGTAGGCGCCCCCGTCCCACCGGCTTTCGGGAAGGCGTCCCCTCCCCCGCCACCTAGGTCCGGTTGACGTCGACCACGGTGCGGCCGCGAATTTGTCCGGCCAGGAGCCGGGGGGCGCGTTCGATCACGTCGCCCATGCCGATCTCTTCGACCATCGCTTCCAGCTTTGCGACATCCAGGTCGGCGGCGAGGCGCGACCAGGCTTCTTCGCGGACCGCGATCGGCTGCATCACGCTGTCGACGCCCGACAGGGTGATGTTGCGAAGAATGAAAGGGTACAGCGTGGCGGGCAAGTCGATGCCCTGCGCCAGTCCGGTCGCGGCGACGATGCCGCCATAGCGGATGCCGGCGACGACGTTGACCAGCGTGTGGCTGCCCGCCGTGTCGATGGCGGCCGCCCAGCGTTCGGCCTGCATCGGCGGCCCCGCTTCGGACAGCGTCGCGCGGTCGATCAGTTCGGCGGCGCCCAGCGCCTTCAGATAATCCGCCTCGTGCGGCCGCCCGGTCGATGCGACGACGCGATAGCCCAGTTTGCCGAGCAGCGAGATGGCGACGCTGCCGACGCCGCCGCTGGCGCCCGTCACCAGAATATCGCCGTCGCCGGGGCGGACGCCGTGCGCCTCCAGCCGCAGCACGCACAGCATCGCGGTATATCCCGCCGTCCCGATCGCGGCCGCCTGCCGCGTCGTGAAGGCGTCGGGCAGGCGCACGAGCCAGTTGCCATCGACCCGCGCGCGCTGGGCAAGGCCGCCCCAATGCCGCTCGCCCAGCCCATAGCCGTTCAGGACGACACGGTCGCCGGCCTGCCACCGCGGATCGTCGCTCTGGTCGACGACGCCGGCGATATCGATGCCGGGCACCATCGGAAAACTCGCGATCAGCGGCAGATCGCTCGCGATCAACAGCCCGTCCTTATAGTTCATCGTCGAATATTCGACCCTGATGGTGACATCGCCGGCAGGCAACGCCGCATCGTCGACCTCGCGCAGCCGCGCGATATTTCGGTCCGCCTCGCGGTCGATCAGGATGGCGTTGAACAAGAGGAATTTCCTTTGGTTGATTGGCTGGTTGAACGAAGGGGAGAGCCTGGTTCAGGCGGCGGTATATCCGCCGTCGACGATCAGCGCGCTGCCGGTCATATAGCTCGCTGAATCGCTGGCGAGGAACAGGATGGGTTCCGCAATCTCTTCCGGAAGCGCGAGGCGTCCGACCGGGATGTGCGACAATATCTCCGCGGTGAACTTGCCGCCCTCTTCCTCGGGCATGGTGCCGATCGCGTTGCTGACCAGCGGGGTATCCGTATAGCCGGGGTGGATCGAATTCACCCGGATCGGATAGCCGTGGCGCGCGCAATGCAGGGCGGCGTTGATCGTCAACAGCTTCACCGCCCCCTTCGACGCATTATACGCCGCCAGGTTCGGCTCGCCGACATTGCCCGCGATCGACGCGACATTGACGATCGCGCCGCCATTTTGCCGCATCACCGCGATCGCGGCCTGCGTGCCCAGGAACACGCTCTCGACATTGACCTTCGACGTCAGCCGCCAGTCCTCCAGCGTCTGTTCCTCGATATTGCCGATGATCGCGATGCCCGCGTTGTTCACCAGGACGTCGAGGCGGCCATGGCGCGCGACGACGTCTGCCAGCAGCCGGGGCCAGACGGCGGCGTCCGTAACGTCCTGATAAACGCCCTCCACCTTGCCGCCTTCCGCCCGCAACTCGGCGACGAGTTCGGACAGTTCGTCGGACAACAAATCGGTCGCAACAACCGCACTCCCCCCACGCGCAAAGGCGGCGACGGTGGCGCGCCCTATCCCGCGCGCCGCCCCCGTTACCACGACAACCTTGTCAGCCAGTCCCTTCATCCTCTTACCTCCGATTTGCGCAACACCAGGGCGATCAGAATTTCGCCGTCAGTTCGACGCCATAGGTGCGCGGCGTGCCGCGGTTCAGATAGTCGAGCCCGAAGATGTCGATGTTGAGCCCGTAGCTGTAGTAATATTTGTTGGCCAGATTCTTGACCCACAGACTGGCCGCATAATTGCCATGCTCGAAAGTGAGGCGGCTGTTCATCAACCAGTAGCCGGGGTTGCCGCAGGTAATTGCCGGACCGGCGGGGCGGACGTTGCCGGGCGCGCCGGGGCGATCGCACGGGCTCTGACCATAGTCGCCGAAGGGGTCGAAATAATATTTTCCGGTGTAGGCAGCATCGCCGCGCAGCGTCAGCTTGTTGTCGCCGCTGTCGAAGACGTCCCAGTCGAACCCGGCCGAGAATGTCGTTCGCGGCGCATTCGGGAAGGGGTTGCCATTGACGTTGCGCGTCGGGCTCGACGGATCCGACGGATCGATCACATTGCCTTTATATTTGCTGCGCAGCAGGCTCATCGACGCATCGAAGCGCAGATTGTCCGCCGCCTGCACCGTGAGTTCGGCCTCGCCCCCGTAAAGGCGGCCGTTGGCGCTACGGGTGAAGGTCGTCGCGCCGATGACCTGCGTCACCTGATGGTTCTTGTAGTCGTAATAGAAGCCCGCGAGATTTAGCTGCACGCGCCGGTCGAAGAAGCGCATCTTGAGCCCGCCTTCGTACGCATTGATCTGCTCGGGATGGATATAATAGACCTGATTGGTGCCCTGATAGGCGAGGCCGTTGAAGCTTCCGCTGCGATAACCGCGGCTATAGTTGAGATACGCCATCATATCATCGGCGAAGTCGTAGCTCAGGTTGACGCGGCCGGTTAGGCGGTTCGCCTTCTCCTTCTGCTCCAGCGCGGGAGCGTTCGGATCGTAGGGGAAGGTGTAGGGGATGGTGCTGGCGCGGATCGTTCCGCCCAGATCGTAAAGCACGGTCCGGCCGTTCAGATATTTGACCTTGTCCATCGTGTAGCGAAGCCCGACGCTAAGCGTCAGCGCGTCCGTGATATCGTAGCTGCCATCGAAATAGATTGCCGCCGAGGGGCGCTTGATCGTGTACTTTTGTTCGCCGCTGATCGGTCCGAAGGGCGGCGCGCCCGCCGCGCGGCACGCGGCCGAGATCGCTCCGCCAAAACCGCCGCCGCCCGAATTGTTGACCTGGATATCGGTCAGCAGCGCGATCAGCGAACGCGCATCGAGAAAGCCGTTGGGGTTGCCGGTCGGCACGGCCGAGCAGTTCGCGGGATTGGTCGGGTCGAGCGCCGGATTGACCGCGAAGGCAGGCACGAAAGCCGCGGCCTGCGGCGCCGACACGGGGGCGTTGAAGAAGCTGTTCGGCACCCCCGCACCTTGCAGGATCGGCTTCAGCACTCCGAAGAAATCGATCTCGTTGCGCGTGTCGATCTTGTCGACGCCATAATAGAGGCCGGCGACGAGGTTGAGCCGATCGCCCTTGTAGTTGAAGCGAAGGTCCTGGTTGAAATTCTTGCTCACCGAATTGTAGCGCAGCGCGCACACGCTGTTCGGCGACCCATCGCAGTCGAAGGGCGAGTTGCGATATTTGCCCGTGTCGTACCCGGTGATCGAGGTCACCGATATGGTATCGCTGAGGTCCACCGCGACATTGAGGGCAAAGCCATTCGACGAGGTGAAATAGCGTCCGCCCGTGTCGGCGGCGACCTCATTCCGGTTCAACGCGCGGCCACCGTTCTGCGCCGGGTCGAAGCGAGAATAGCCAAGCACGTCGCGCCCATCGGCAAGTTGGCCGAGCGCATAGGGATTGGGCGCGAGCGGGTTGTCGCGCGCGAAATAGCCCTTCAGGTTGATGTCGACCGTGTCCGACGGCTTCCAGCGCAGCGACACGCGGCCACCGATGCTGTTGGTCGTGCCGACATGGCGGTCCTGCACCGGATTATATTGCCAGCCGTCACCCTTGGCGAAGGTCCCGGCGAAGCGGATGCCGAGCTTGTCGGGCACCAGGGTCGCCTCGACCGCGCCTTCGACCGTCTTGGTATCATAATTGCCGTAACCGACGGTCAGCGTGCCGTTGCTGGCACCGAGCTGGGGCTTGTTGCTGAAGAAGCTGATCGCACCGCCGGTGGTGTTGCGACCATAGAGCGTTCCCTGCGGCCCGCGCAGCACCTCGACGCGTTCCAAATCATAAAGCTGCTGCCCGTGGCTCGCGCGGAAGCTTTGGTAGACTTCGTCCACATAGACACCGACGGGCGATGCCGTGGACGCAGAAAATTCGTTGGCGACGGACACCCCACGCAGCGAGAAGTTGGGCTGGGTGCGGCCATAGGGAGTCGTGATCTGAAGGCTGGGGACAAAGCCCTGCAGGTCCGAGGTCTCGCTGATCCCGCGCGATTGCAGCTCTTCGCCGGCAAGCGCCGACACTGCAACCGGGACATCCTGGAGATTCTGAGCGCGCTTCTGGGCGGTCACGACGATCTCGGCGATACCGCCGCTCGTGGTCTCGCCGGACGAAGACACGTCCTGCGCGCTCGCTATCCGGGGCATAAACGCCAGGGCCGATGCTGCCGTCAGCAAAGTGACATGGCGTGCACTAAATCTGCGGTTCATGGACATACTCCTTCTCCCTTTCGATGGCGCAGAGGATCCCGGTGCCCGGCACACAGGTCGCGCCGAGCCTCGATTTCTCCGGCCTTGTTTTAGTCGTCGTTGTCGTTGCGCCCCTTGATGAGGGGAATTCGGTCAGTTCGGTTCGGCGCTCCAGCTGTGGTAACCATGCTCGGCCCAGACATTCAGAATTTGGCGGGCTCCGATCGCCTTGGCGGGCGATTGAAATCCGGTCGCGAGCAACTGCCCGGCGAGAATGCGCCGGCACGCTTCGGCGGCGAGCAGGCCGGTCTGGATGTACGGCGAGTTGCCACGCAGCACGACCTTCACGCCCGACACGTTGCCGCGACCGATGCAGGAGATGACCGAACGGTTGACGTCGGGATCTTCCCGCCCCGGTTCGACCTGAGTCATTTCGCCGCCGAGCTGATTGCAAATGCGGACCTGTTCGTCGTCCGGCAGATGGCTGTATTTCTCTTCAAATTCCTCCAGCGTCTTGATGACCGCGTCGAACATCACCGGATTTTTGAAGGCGACCATCGTTGCGCAATTGCGAACGCGATCGTCATGCTCATACCAGATCGGCTCGCCGCCGCCCGACCAGGGGACGGCGCGATACATGCGATGCGCGTCGGGAGAAATCACGGGATAGGAGGTCGCCATCGGCCAGGGGGCTGGCTTGCCATTCTCCAGATAATATTGCTGCTGCGTGCACATGCGCAGGAAGGATTTGGTCGACGCGACGCTTGTCGCGGAATCGGCCAGATAAAGGATATCGAGCGAGTCGATGCCGGGGGTCTCCAGCGCGATTTCGGCCGCAAGATTACCTGCTGCCCACATGTACGACGAGGCCGGAGCGAGCAGCAGCTTCTTTGCCGCAAACTGGGTTCCGAAATCATCGCGCGCGGTCCGCATCCAGTCGGCTTCGCCGGTGGTGTCGAGATAGTGGCAACCCGTCGCCAGCGCGGCCTCCACCACCGGACGACCGAGTTCCGAAAACGGACCCGTGACATTGTAGACGACCTGCGCCCCCTCGAAGAGAGCCGTCAACGACGCCACATCGTGCGCCACTTCGCGGCATTCGAAAGCCGCCCCCTTCAGTTCCGGCACGAGAGCCATTTGCTCTTCAAGTCTCGCCAGACTGCGCCCGGCGGCAATGAACGGGATGCCAGCCTCCGCGAGATGCCACGCAATCAGTTTCCCGGTGTAGCCGCTCGCGCCGTAGATGATGACGGGTGCAGTCATGTCACTCTCCTTCAAATCTTATTGTTGTGGGGCCCGAAGGACCGAATATCCTGGCATCGTCCGCTTTGAGCATTTCGATCAGACGTCTGTCGATGGGCTTTTCCGAGGCCGTCTTGGGAATGTCGTCCGCGATCTGGACAAAGGATGGAACGGCCGTCGGACCAAGCTTGGCCCGGCAGCGGGCAAAAGGCGCAAGAGGGTCGAAGTCGGGACCGGCCGGCACGATCGCAGCAAGGATTTCACGTTCCCCGGGCGTGTTGTCGGCGGTCGCGACGCCATAGACATATACGTCGGCGACGCCGTCTATTCCGGCGATCTCCGTTTCGATCTCGCCCGGATTGATGAAGTCCCCGTTCCGCCGGATCGCGGAGCCGTCGCGGTGCGAAAAGAAAAGCCATCCGTCCGCATCCAGATAGCCGATGTCGCCCGATCGGAACCATCCCCCGCGCGTCTTGGCGGCCGACGCTTCCGGGTTACGGTAATAGACGACCGGCGCGATCGTCCCTTCGCGCGGACGGAAGCAGATCTCGCCCCGCTCGCCCGCCGCCAATTCGCGATCGTCGGCATCCAATATGGCGCAGATGAACGATTCCGGTGGCTTGCCGACCGACCCGATCGGTCCGGTGTCGGGCAAGTTCAGCGTCAGCCCTCCCTCGGCAGCGGCGTAGATTTCCAGCAGACGCACGCCAAAGCGTTCCTCGAACGCCGTCCACATGACAGCGGGCATTCCTGCGCTCAGCACCGTGCGCACATTGTGGGCACGATCCATGGGACCGGGCGGTTCGGCGAAGATCGCGACCGTCATGCCGCCCAGCAAATTGAAATAGGTGCATCGATAATGGGCCAGGATGTCCCACAGCCGCGATTTGGTGAAGCGTCGGCTGATGACCAAAGGCAACCCCATCGCCAGCGCATTGCCCAGGGTGATAAGCTGCGCGTTCGCGTGGGTAAGAGACAGGCCGGTATAAAGCCGATCCTCCGACGCCATGCCGATCATCGGGCCGTAACTGGCGACCGTCGCAAACCTTGCGAAAGGGGCCAGCATCGCCTTGGGCTCGCCGGTTGTACCCGACGTGAAAAGAAACTGCATCGGCCGGTCGAGATCGGGGCCCGCCCATGCCGGAGAAGCCCCGCCCTCGGCCAGCGCATCGCGGTGGCGACGGATCCGGACGCCCGGAATTGCCGGTAGCTCGCCATCGCCAATCACCCACACCCATTCCAACTTGGGCATCTGATCAGCCACCTCGACAACCGCAGAAACGGCGGAGGGGCTGACAATGACACCGCGGCAATCGGTGAAACGCATCATATAGGCAAGCCGGTCACCGCGCGTTCGCGGATCGATGGGCACGAATATCGTCCCAGCCAGCTCGGATCCGATCATCGCATCGACGAATTCGGGATGATTGGGCATCAGCAGCGCGAAGCTGTCGCCCGCCGCCATCTGCTCGCCGGCCAGTGCGGCCGCGATGGCGGTTCCGTTATCGAGCAGATCGCGATAACTGCGCGTCTCCTCCAAAAAGCTGCCGTCCGGGGCGATCTCGACGAAGGTCAGCAGCCTGGTGTCCGGATCGCGGTCGATCCCGGCCATGACGAGCGCAGCGGGGGTGCGAACGACGCTCATTGCGACAACACCGTCATCGCGACCACCGCCGCGTCGCGGCCCAGAAAGCCACCGCCATTTTCCGCGACGCCAATGCGGGCGCCTTCGACCTGCCGCCTGCCCGCGCGTCCGCGCAGTTGCAGCGTCAGCTCGTATATCTGGGCCAAGCCGGTCGCACTGATCGGATGCCCCTTGCGGACCAGCCCGCCCGACACATTGACCGGCACCCGTCCGCCCAGCGTCGTCGCACCGCTTTCCAGCAGCTCAGGGCCCTCGCCCGCCGCACAAAGGCCGAGCGCTTCACAACAGATCAATTCGGCCGGGGTCGTCGCATCATGAAGCTCGACAAGATCGATATCACGGGGTTCGATGCCCGCGTCGCCATAAGCCTGCGCCGCCGCCCAGGCGGTGATCGCTGGCTCCCCCGGTTCCGGATCGAAACTGCTGGCAAGCCGAGCGCTCATCACGCGGATCGGCGCATCGAGGCCGCGTTCCCGGGCAAAGCGCGGCGAGACGATCACCGCCGCTGCTGCCCCATCGCCAATGGGCGAACACATCGGCAGGGTCAGCGGAGCCGAAATCATCGGCGCCGCCAATACATCCTCCTCGGTCAGCCGATCCTGGAACTGGGCGAGCGGGTTGAGGCTGCCATGCAGGCTGTTCTTGGCCGAAACCTTGGCATAGTGGCGGCTGGTCGCCCCGCTGGAGGCCGAGTAATCGCGAGCCATGCGCGCATAGATATCCATGAACAGCGACCGCTTGCGGGCCTGATATTCCTCAGGCTGACCTTCGGCGACATAAGCCTGCAGTTCCTCCGGCCGCTCGACATCGACAGCACCGCCCAGCACGGCGAAGGTCCGTTCCTTTTCGGGGTGAAACAGCTTCTCGACGCCGAACGCCAGAACTACGTCATAGGCGCCGAAACTGACCATCGAGCACGCCTGCTGAAACGCCGTCGACGCGGTCGCACAGGCGTTTTCGACATTGATGACGGGGATGCGGCCGAGGCCCATCGCGCGAAGGATGACCTGGCCCGCCACAAGCGTTTGTCCAGTCATGATCGGCGCGCCGGCAGCGCCCGCCCAGGCCGCCTGAATATCGGTCGATTCCAATCCGGCATCCTTCAGTGCCGCGGCAATCGCCTCATGGGCCAGGCTGGACAAGCTCCGGTCCAGATGCTTGCCGAATTGAGTCATCCCAACGCCTGCGATCAGCGCACTCTGCTTCATGACATTACTTCTCCGCCGTCCGAGTTGCCCCGGCCGTTCATGATAATTTGAGGAGAGAACTGCCTGTCTGGGGCGAGGCCCCTAGAGACTGGGCAGCCGGTCTAGATCGGCGAGCATTCCGCCCCCCTTTATCGCTATGATTTCGTTGCAGCCGTCCTCGATCAGCGACGCTCGCGCATCGCGAAGTATCTTCTCGATGGGATATTCGCGCGTCAGACCGTTACCGCCGAACATCTGCAAGGCGTCGCTGGCCACATCGAATGCATTTTGCGTCGATGTCGTCTTGGAGAACATCGCGGCCTGCAGCGCAGGGATCGGATTGTTCATATTGAACGCCGTCACTCGCCGCGCCAGCGCCCGCGATATTTCGACCCGCCGCGCCATATGGAACAAGCGGCGCTGAACATCCTGATGCCGGATGATCGGCACACCGCCCTGCTTGCGTTCGTGCGCATAATCGAGCGCCAGTTCATAAGCGGCACGACCGCAACCGGCAAAAACGGACCCCATCAGCGCGTTGGCCTCGCTGTGAATGGCATAGACGCCCTTCACATAATCTTCGGGCGCGACGAGCAGATGGTCGATGTCCAAGGTGACATCGTTGAAGAAAATCTCACCCTGCGGCAACGGCCGCTGCCCGATCTTTTCCAGCGGCTTGCCCTTCGACACGCCCGGCGCGTTCAATGGTACGACGACCACGGCACCGCGCGCCGGATCGAAGCCGGACCCGGTCTCCGCCGCGCAATAAAGGATGCAGAGTTCGGCGATCGGGCCGTTCGAAACCCATGCCGATTTCTGGCCATTGATCACGACCTTGCCGTCGCCGATCCGGGCGACGCAATTGGGCTTGTTCGGACGACCAAGGCCATGGGCGGCCGCTCGCGTCGGATCGATCGAATCGCTTCCGCGATCGGGCTCGGTAATTCCCCAGCAGCCTATCAGGCTTTCGGGATAGGTCCGCGCGACGAAGTCGTTGCCGAATTTCGCGGCCATATAGTGCGGGAACATCGCGACCCCGGCGGAAATGGCAAGGCCCGAGTCACCCCAGCCCAGTTCTTCGAACAATACCGAAAAGACATAAGGAAGCTCAGACGGGCCGAATGAGGCGAGCGTCGCCATATCGATACCCAGTTCTGCGAAACCGCGACGAAACTCCCAAAGGCGAGATCCTTCGTCGATCACCTCTTCGGCGGTCAGTCGGTCGAGTTCGATGCCGATCGGGCGCATCACCTTTTGCGCGAAGCCATGAAGCGATTGCTGCAGGTCGCCGACAATACCGGGCAGCGGAGGCTCGGCACCAAGGTCGCCAAGCGTGACACGAGGTGCCGTCGGCCAGGCAGCGAAAGGAAGCGGACCGTCGGTGACGGGCACGGCGTCGGCGTCGATGGGACTATGCTGGTTCAAGACATCCTCCTGCCGCATCACATTTTGCGATTGCGCAGTTTTGATCATCGCCATTCACACTGGAAAAGGAATGTCGTTTCTCGCCATGTTTTTGACTTTTTCCGCCAATCGACTATTTCGATATCCATGAAGCTCGAACTCATCTCCTCCATGCGCATGCCCAATCAGAGCGTGCGCCTGATGGCGGCGATGCTGGACGAGCACGGAATCGACCCGCAACCATTGCTGGCGGCGGCCAATATCCCGTCCAACGTGGTCGACGATCCGCAGGGTGAAGTATCCGGCCTGCAGGAACTGCATTTTCAGGAAGAATTTGCGAAGGCCACGGCCGATCAGCCGGCCCTGTGGTTCCGACTAGGCCTGCGCTATCGTTTGATGACCTATGGCCCGTTGGGTCTCGCCGTGCTGTCGGCGGGCACCATCCACCAGGGCCTGAAAGTGCTGGTCGCCTTCCAGGCGCTGACTTATTCGCTCTTGCAATATCGGCTGCACGAAGAGGATGGGGTGCTGATCGCACTCGAAGCCGATGATGCGATGATCCAGACCGATCTGCGGGATTTCTGCCTGGTCCGCGCGCTGGGATCGGCGACGATGTTCCTCCGCGATATGCGACAGCCGTTTCCGCTGCTCCGCATCGAAACGCGGCTCGCCAACCGCAACTACGGTATGGACTTCGCATCCGCGCTGGGCGTTCCAGTCGTCTTTGGCGCGACCAATTCACGCTGGGTTTTCGCGCCCGACGCCGCCGATATGGTCCTTCCGATGGCCAGTCCGCTGCTGGAGCAAACGTACCAGCAACTATGCGAACGCCTGATCGATGAAGCACAGACGAGCGACGATCTCGTCGGCAGCCTTTTCGCTCTGCTTGTCCGGATAAACCGTCCATATCCCAATGCGAAGGAAGCCGCGGCACAGCTATCGATGTCGGAACGAACCTTGAATCGCCGCCTCGCGCAACAGGGCCTGAGTTTCGGCGACATGCTCAATCAGGTAAGACAGCAACGCGCCAGCTATTTGCTGGACCGCTCCAACCTGTCGATAGAACAGATTGGCGAGATGCTTGGCTTTGCCGAAACCGCAAGCTTCTCAAGAGCGTTCAAGCGGTGGCTCGGAATGTCACCGATGAATTACCGACAGCGTCCGCGTTGATGTTCGTGACGCCGGCATATGACAGCAAGCTGAGAATGGCGGGACCGGCCGGCAGTCGATCCTGGAAGGGCGCGCGCCATGCCGGTTCGCGCAACATTCCCTCTTGTTTCCGCATCATGAAACATGATTAGTCATATCGATGGCGTCGGGCGCAGATAATAGCGATTTCGTTTCGCTGACAGACAAACAGACGGCGGTTCTTACACTGCTGGCCAATGGTCGGACGTCCAAGGAAATCGCGACCACGCTCGACCTTTCGGAATCCGCCGTCAATCGCCGCATCGAATTGCTCCGCTCACGCTTCGGCGGGATCACGCGGCTGGAACTTGCGCGCCGTTATCGCGACTGGGCGGCAGGTGTAGAAACTGACAGGCAAAGTCTTCGCCTCGCCCCGACAGCCCTTCCAAAGCAGGACGATGTACAGGACGGCCGCGACGCGGTGCCGATTTCCGCAGGCCCGATCGCAAAGCCGATCGCCCCCCTGCCCAGCGGTGCCGACGAGCCGCGGTTCGTCCCCAGGGTACTCGACGGTGAGAATGCCGCGCTGACCCGTGGGGCTGCGATAGCGATCATCCTTGCAGGGATCATCGCCAGTCTGGTGCTCGGCCTTGCCGCAGCAGAAGCCCTTACGGAAGCTCTCGGCAACTAGCCGCCCTGACAAAGCAATAACAAAGCTGCGGCAACGAGCGCCGTGGACGGGGGACGGACATGACAAAGATAACGCCAATTGCTGCCTGGATGGCTGCGCCGGCCGATTGACGGCCACGCAGCGCGGCGCCAACCTCTTTTTATGGGGTGGCTTTGGACCTTCAACCTGGTGACGATGGCGCTGCTTTTCGTAGCAGCGCTCCGGTGGGGAGCCGGTCCCGAGCGCATATGCGCCGCGACCGTCGTCGCCATGAACCTGGGCGACCGCGCCTATCATCTGCTGATCGGAAGCGACACGATCTACGACACGGTCGACACCGGTCACCTCATTCTCGACCTGGCTGCCGCCGCGCTCTTCATCGGCGTGGCGCTGCAGGCGAACCGGATATATCCGCTATGGCTTTCGGCTTTCCAACTCGTGTCCATCGTCGCACACTTCGTGCGCCGGGTGGACGAGCAACTCACTATCCTAGCGTACGGCCTGCTGAACTATGCGCCTTATTATTTCATACTGCTGATCCTGACGGGCGGCATCTGGGCGCATGCACGGCGGGCGAAGCGCTACGGCCCCTATCGATCGTGGCGAAGCGACCCCGCGCGTTCGGTGCCGTTCCCCGAACCGACGCCGACCGACCGACCGATATGAGGAAGGCGATGGCACGATGACCGTGCAACGCCCCCTTCCCCGCGCGCCGCATGCCGCGGGCGTGGTCAGCGACAGCGCTCTGCTCGCCGCGATTGCCGAGGCCGAATATGCGAGCCGACGACGGCGCGATCGGATATTCTGCCCGGGAATCTTTGCCGAACCTGCCTGGGACATGCTGCTGGACTTGTTCATTCAGGAGCATCAGGGCCGCGCGGTGAGCACGCATAGCCTGTGCATCGCCGCGGCGGTTCCGCCGACGACCGCGCTGCGCCGGATCGGCAAGCTGGTCGATGCGGGCTTGGTAAGCCGCCGGCCTTCGGCCCAGGATAACCGCGTGATTCATGTCCAACTGACGGCGAATGGTCGCGCGGAAATGGAACTGTATCTGCGCGATCGTCTTCAGCGACAGATCGCGGAGGCCGGGCTGGGCCTCGAACCGGAAGAGCCCTGCTAACGCTTTCGCGATTGCAGCGCGCGGCATCGTCGCTATGGGAATTCGGAATCGATAGATTGCGAACTAACAGTCAGGATAGCGATGCCCGACCAATCCCATCCCGAAATCCGCGAATCCGTCCGCCGCCTTTGCGCCGAATTCCCCGGCAGCTATTGGCAGGAACTGGACCGAAGTCGAACCTATCCCACCGAATTCGTCCGCACCCTGACCGAGGCCGGCTTCCTGTCGGTGCTGGTGCCCGAGGAGTTCGGCGGCGCCGGGCTCGGCCTGTCGGCGGCAACCGCAATCCTTGAGGAAATCCATCGGTCGGGCTGCAACGGCGGCGCCTGCCACGCGCAGATGTACACGATGGGCACAATCCTGAAGCATGGATCGCCCGAGCAAAAGCAGCGGTACCTGCCTGGCATCGCCAGCGGAGCGCTCCGCCTGCAGGCCTTCGGCGTGACCGAGCCGACGAGCGGCACCGACACGACGCGTATCAAGACCTTCGCCCGCCGCGACGGCGACGACTATGTCGTCTCGGGCCAGAAGATATGGATCAGCCGCGCCGAGCATAGCGACCTGATGGTCCTCCTCGTCCGCACCACGCCGCGCGACGCGGTAGCGAAGTCATCCGACGGGATGAGCGTCCTGCTGGTCGACATGCGCGAGGCAGTCGGCAACGGCCTGACCATCCGCCCGGTCCGTACGATGTTGAACCATGCGACGACGGAGCTGTTCTTCGATGACCTCCGCGTTCCCGCCGCGAACCTGATCGGCGAGGAAGGCAAGGGTTTCAAATATATTCTCGACGGCATGAATGCCGAGCGCATCCTGATCGCCAGCGAATGCATCGGCGACGGACGCTTCTTCATCGACCGCGCCGCGGCCTATGCATCGGAACGCGAGGTGTTCGGTCGACCGATCGGCGAGAACCAGGGCATTCAATTCCCGATCGCCCGCGCGCATGTTCAGATTTCCGCCGCCGCGGCGATGGTCGATCAGGCCGCCGCGATGTTCGAGGCAGGCGAGCCCTGCGGAACCGAGGCCAATATGTCGAAGATGCTGGCGTCGGAAGCGAGCTGGTACGCCGCCGACATGTGCATCCAGACGCACGGCGGCTTCGGCTTTGCCGAGGAATATGACATTGAGCGCAAGTTCCGCGAGACGCGGCTCTATCAGGTCGCGCCGATCAGCACGAACCTGATATTGAGCCATGCCGCCACGCACGTCCTGAAGCTGCCGAAAAGCTTCTGACGCCCGTCGGGGGGCGGCTTAGTGCCGCCCCAGTTCGTCGCGACCGACGACCATGTAATGAACCTCATCCGGTCCGTCGGCGAAGCGCAGATGGCGCACGTCGGCATAAAGCTCCGCAAGCGGGGTCCAATGCGAGATGCCGGTCGCGCCGTGAATCTGGATCGCCTGGTCGATGATCTGGCACACGCGCTCTGGCACCATCGCCTTTGCCATGCTGACCCAGACACGCGCCTGGCGGTTTCCGAGCAGATCCATCGCCTTCGCGGCCTTGAGCACGATCAGACGCAACGCCTCGATATCGCAGCGCGCCCGCGCGATGACTTCCAGATTCTTGCCCAGCTGCGACAGCGGACGGCCAAAGGCGGTGCGCGAATTGCCGCGCTTCACCATCAGGTCGAGCGCGAGTTCGGCCTTGCCGATCGTGCGCATGCAGTGGTGGATGCGGCCCGGCCCGAGGCGCATCTGCGAAATCTCGAACCCGCGCCCTTCGCCGAGCAGAATATTCTCACGCGGAACACGGACATTGTCGAAGCGCATGTGCATATGGCCCTGCGGCGCATGGTCTGCGCCGAAAACCCGCATGGGCCCGAGCACCTGCACGCCCGGCGTTTCCATCGGCACCAGAATCTGGGAATGCTGTCCCTTGCGCGCGGCTTCGGGGTTGGTCCGCAGCATGCAGATCAGGATTTTGCAGCGCGGATCGCCGGCACCGCTGATGAAATATTTCTCACCGTTGATGACCCATTCGTCGCCGTCGAGCACCGCGCTGGTCTCAAGGTTGCTCGCATCCGACGACGCGACGCCCGGCTCGGTCATGACATAAGCCGACCGGATTTCGCCGTTGAGCAGCGGCTTCAGCCAGCGCTCCTTCTGCTCGGGCGTGCCGACCATTTCGAGCACTTCCATATTGCCCGTATCGGGCGCCGAGCAGTTGAGCGATTCGGACGCGAGCGGCGACTTGCCCAGTTCGGCGGCGATATAGGCATAGTCGAGGTTGCTGAGCGGCGTTCCCGTGTCGCCGTGCGGCAGAAAGAAGTTCCACAAGCCGGCGGCCTTCGCCTTCTGCTTCGCGCCTTCCAGCAGCTCGAGCTGACCGGGAGCCCAGCTCCAGCGATCGGCCCTGCCCTCGCCCAGGCGAAAGAACTCCTCGGTAATCGGATCGACATTCTCGGCAATATGGCGCTTCACCGCATCGAAAAGCGGCTGCGCGCCCTTCGACATGCGCAGGTCGTTGAGTTCTGCTTCGAGTTCGATCTCGGTCATTGACGGGTCTCCTCTGGATTTTCCGCGAGACTAGCCCCATCCAACCATTTATGAAAATGATAGGTCGTAATATTCGATATTCGTACTACGAATGACTAATCGCTCCCACCGAGCTGATCGACGATGATCGCGCGCAGCCAGGCGAGCCCCGGATCGGCTTGAGCGGCTTGATGCCAATAGAGATAATTCCCGCTCCGTTCGACCGCCAGCGGCAACTCGACGAGTTGCATCGGCCAGATCGCATCGAGTACTTCCGCATGCGAACGCGGCAGTGTGAAGAGCATATCCGACGATGCAATGATCTGCCATGCGGTGATCGCGTGCTGGCAACGAACGCCGACACGCCGCCCAAGCGCCATACGTTCCAGCGCCACATCCTCGATTCCGGGCCCATAGGGACGCGAACTCGCGACGACATGATCGAGCGCGAGATAAGTTTCGATGTCGAGGGCTCCGTCGACGCGCGGATGCCCTTTGCGCGCCACGACGACGAGCGGTTCGGTGCCCAGATATTGGCGGCTGAGCCGATCATCGGCAGGAAGCGCCACGTCGAGCGCCAGATCGAGATCGCCGTTCGCCAGCGCCATCACCAGATCGCGGCGACGGAAGGTTACGCTTGCGAGTGCGACATGCGGTGCCTCGCTCCGCACGCGCAGGGCGAGCGAGGAAAAGCGAGGCATTTCGCCCGACAGGCGCACGCCAATGCGAAACTCGCGCGTCGATTGCGCCGGATCGAACGAGGCCGCCGCATCGAGCGCGGCGTCGAGCCCGCGCAGTGCCTCGCGCACCGGTCCGGCAATCGCGCGGGCGGCGGGCGTCGGTACCAGCCGGTTGCCCTGTCGCACGAACAGCGGATCGTCGAAGGCATCGCGCAGCTTGGCCAGCGCATGGCTGATCGCCGGCTGCGACAGGTTCAGATGGCGCGCGGCCGCCGACACCCCGCCCTTCGCGTGGATCGCGTCGAAAATCTGGAGCAGGTTGAGGTCGAACCGCGCGAGCCGCCGCATCATTTCACCTGCCGCTTTTCAAGCTTTCTGGCCAGCGTGCGCCGATGCATGCCGAGCCGCCGCGCAGCCTCCGAAATGTTGAAGTTCGCCTCGACCAGTGTCTGGTGAATATGCTCCCATTCGACCGTCTTGATCGACGAGGGCCGCGCGTCGAGCGGCGCATCGATATTGCCTTCCGAACGCTCGAACGCCGCCTCTATGTCATCGGTGTTCGAAGGCTTTGCGAGATAATAGGAGGCACCCAGCTTGATCGCCTCGACCGCCGTCGCAATGCTGGCGAAGCCGGTCAGTACGACGATGCGCATCGTCGGATCCGCCGCACGCAGCGTCTGAACGCACGCCAGGCCCGACGCATTGCCCAGCTTGAGGTCTACCACCGCATAGGCCGGCTGCCAGTCGCCGAGCAGCGTTTCAGCCTCCTCGGGGCTGGCGGCGACGCGCACATCATAGTCGCGCCGTTCGAACGACCGCTTCAGCGTACGGGCGAAGGTATCGTCATCCTCGACGATCAGCAGCTGCCGTCGGTCGGTCATGCCGGCTCTCCTTCTGCGTCGACGGACGCGATCGGCAGCATGATCCGTACCATCGCACCGCCGGAATCCCGGTTGGAGACGCTGGCGCTCCCGCCCAGCTTGCGCAGGACATTGACGAGGAGGAAGAGGCCCAGCCCGCCGCCGGGCCGCCCCTTGGTCGAGCTGTACGGTTGTCCAAAACGGTCGATCATCTCGTCACTGAACCCCGGACCCTGGTCGGAAATCTCGATCACCGCCATCCCGCCGTCGCGCGATGCGGTAACGGCGATCCACTCGGGCGACACTTCGGAGGCATTGTCCAGCACATTGCCGATCACCTGGCGTAGCGCGGGATCGGACACGATGGCGATGTCAGGCCCGAAAAGATCGTTGAACACGACCGTCCCCGGCATGCGTCCGGCACGCGACTCCTCGACCAGCGCCGTCAGGAAGTTGCGCATCGAGGTAAGCTGGGGCGCCTCCCCCCGCGCCTCGCCCGCCGACATCAGGATTCCGCTCACGATCGCCTTGCAGCGCCGCACGGCGGCATCCATGTCGGCCAGATCGTCCTGCAATTCGCTGTTGCGGACGATCGCCGGTGCCGCCTTCCAGTCGCCGATCAGCACCGACAGCGTCGACAGCGGCGTCCCGAGCTCGTGCGCGGCGCCCGAGGCGAGCAGACCCATGCGAACGATATGGTCCTCCTCGGCCGCTCGCTGCCGGCTTGCCGCGAGGGCGGCGTCACGGTCGCGAAGGTTGCGGCTGATCCGGGTCACGAAGGCGACGAGCAACACGGCGATGAGAAGAAAGCAGACCAGGCTGCCCTTGAGATAAAGGCCCATCGGATCGTCGGCATAGGGCGGCGGCAGGACGAGCGGCGTCGGATCGGCGGTCAGAACGCCGATCGCGATCAGCGTCGCCACGACGATCCCCCACGAGGATCGCGGCCTCAGCAGAATAGCGCCGATCACCACCTGCAAAAGAAAGAGCGACGCGAAGGGATTGGCCAGTCCCCCGCTGTGATGGAGCTGCCACGCCAGCGCCGCGACGTCGAACAACAAGGCCGCCGTCAGTTCGGCGTTGGTAACCGCGCGGCCGCGCCGGAGCAGCGCCAGGCTTGCGAAGTTGATCGCGATCAGCATCGCAACCGCTGCGATCAGCGGCGCGAGCGGGAGGCGGATGTCCATCAGCCCGGTGACGACCCCGATCGTTGCAAGCTGCCCGCCCACGGCCAGCCAGCGGAGCTGGATCAGCAGCGCCATGTTGCGGCGACCGGCGCTTGCTTCGGCCGGTGCGGTCGGCAGGATCGTCGGGCGGTTCATCAATCCCGAATACGCCAGAGCCGCCACGCAAAAAAGAGGCTGAGCGCGCAAAGCGCAAACCAGGTCAGCGCATAGACCATATGATTGTCGGGAAAGCGCACGACGGTCAGCCCGCCGACCGGATAGCCGCCGGGATTGGGCGTTGCATCGGCATCGACGAAATATGGCGCGGTGCGATCCAATCCCTTCGTCTTTGCGATGGCTTTTACGTCGCGCGAGTACCAGCGGTTCGCGATCGGATCATTCGTGCGCAGAAAGGCGCCGCCGGGTTCGGTGATCCGGAGGAGGCCCGTCACCTGAACGGTTCCGGCCACATTACCCGCCGCACGCGACCCCGGATCGCTTTTGTCCTTCGGCACGAAACCGCGGTTGACCAGCACGCGAAAGCCTGGCGCCTCCAGCGGCGTCAGCACCCAATATCCCGGTCCTCGTTCGGTCACCGCCTGCACCAGCGTCTCCTGGTCATGCAGAAAGCGGCCGGTCGCGGTGACGCGGCGATAGGCGTCCTTCTTCGCATCGATGCGCGGCCACGCGTCCGGCCCCGGCGCGGCGATTGGCGCCGCCTGGATGCGCGCGTCGATCGCCGCGATCAGCTCATGCTTCCAGACGCGCCGTTCGAGTTGCCAGACGCCGAGCGCCGCGAGGCAGGCGGCCGCGACCAGCGCCGCGGCGGCAAAGGCCGCGCGGCGGGTGCGCGTCACGGCAACTGGCTCGTGTCGTGCACCTGCGGCATCATGTTGGTGTTGAGGTGGTGCATCACCCACAGCGACCCCGCGAGCATGATCACCACGACGATCACCGTGAAGACGAGCGACGTCAGCGACCAGCCATCCTCCGCCTTTGGCGTCATGTGGAGGAAGAAGACCATGTGGACGACGATCTGGACGGCGGCAAAGATCATGATGATCGCTGCGGTCGCGCCGTTCGAGAAGGGACGCTCCATGACCAGCCAGAACGGGATCGCCGTCAGAATGACCGACAGGACGAAGCCGATGACATAGTCGCGCATCGACGCGTGCGGCATCTCGATCTCGTGATGCCCGTCGGCCGCGTGGTGGTGGGGATCGGCGCTCATCGCAGCACTCCCATCAGATAGACAATGGTGAAGACGCCGATCCAGATGACGTCCAGAAAGTGCCAGAACATCGACAGGCACATGACGCGGCGCTTGTTGGCGGCGATCAGCCCATGCTTGCCGAGCTGGACCATCAGCGTGACCAGCCAGATCACGCCGAAGGTGACGTGCAGGCCATGCGTGCCGACAAGCGTGAAGAAGCTCGACAGGAAGGCGCTACGCTGGGGCGTCGCGCCGATCTCGATCAGATGATGGAATTCGTAGAGTTCGATACCCAGGAAGCCCAGGCCGAACAGCCCGGTGACCGCCAGCCATATCTGCGTCCCCCGGACATTGCCCTGCTGCATCTGCAGCACGGCGAAGCCATAGGTGATCGACGAGAAGAGCAGCATCGCGGTATTGAGCGCGATGAGGTTCAGGTCGAAGAGATCCTTGGGCGCCGGCCCCGCGGCATAGTTGCCGCCAAGCACGCCGAAGCAGGCAAAGAGGATCGCGAAGATGAGGCAATCGCTCATCAGATAGATCCAGAAGCCCAGCATCGTGCTGTGCCCCTCCGGATGCGCGTGCTCGTCCAGGTCGTAGAACTGCACCGGCTCGTCGGCGGTGGTGATGGTCGTTGCGCTCATCGCATCAGGCTCCGGCCGCCAGTTGGCGGGTGCGCGCGTCCTCCACCTCGACCACCGTGGCGGCCGGAATGTGGAAATCGCGCTTGTAGTTGAAGGTGTGATAGATCGCGCCGAACACCGTCGCGGCGAAACTGACCGCCGCCAACCACCAGATGTGCCAGACGAGCGCGAAACCCATCACCAGGCTGAACCCCGCAAGGATGATCCCCGCGCCGGTGTTGCTCGGCATATGAATGTCCCGGAAGCCGCCGACTGGACGCTGATGCCCGCGCTTCTTCATGTCGTACCACGCGTCGAGATCGTGGATCACCGGCGTGAAGGCGAAATTATAGTCGGGCGGCGGCGAGCTGGTCGCCCATTCGAGGGTACGACCGTTCCAGGGATCGCCGCTTTCGTCGACGAGTTCCTTGCGCTTCCAGATGCTGACCGCGAACTGGACGAGCATGGCGCCGATGCCTGCCGCGATCACGAGCGCACCGAAGGCGGCGATCGCAAACCATATCTGCAGGCTGGGGTCGTCGAACACGCGCATTCGCCGGGTCACACCCATAAGGCCGAGGATATAGAGCGGCATGAAGGCAAGCCAGAAGCCGACGACCCAGCACCAGAAGCTGATCTTGCCCCAGAAGACGTCGAGCTTGAAGCCGAATGCCTTGGGCCACCAATAGTTGATCGCCGCGAACAGGCCGAACAGGACGCCGCCGATGATCACATTGTGGAAATGCGCGATCAGGAACAGCGAGTTGTGCAGCACGAAGTCGGCAGGCGGCACCGCTAGCAGGACGCCTGTCATGCCGCCGACCACAAAGGTCAGCATGAAGGCGATCGTCCACATCATCGGCAATTCGAACCGAATCCGCCCACGGTACATGGTGAACAGCCAGTTGAAGAGCTTTGCCCCGGTCGGGATCGAGATCACCATCGTCGTGATGCCGAAGAAGCTGTTGACGCTGGCCCCGGACCCCATGGTGAAGAAATGGTGCAGCCAGACGATGTACGACAGGATGGTGATCACCACCGTCGCATAGACCATCGACGTATAGCCGAAGAGCTTCTTGCCCGAGAAGGTCGAGGTGACTTCGGAGAAGACGCCGAACAGCGGCAGGATGAGGATGTAGACCTCGGGATGTCCCCAGATCCAGATCAGGTTCACGTACATCATCGGCGAACCGCCGAGGTCGTTGGTGAAGAAGTTGGTGCCGATGTAACGGTCGAGGCTGAGCAGCACGAGCGTCGCGGTCAGGATCGGGAAGCTCGCGACGATCAGGATGTTCGAGCAGAGGCTGGTCCAGGTGAAGACCGGCATCTTCATCAGGCCCATGCCCGGCGCGCGCAGCTTCAGGATCGTGACGATCAGGTTGATCCCCGATAATGTCGTGCCGACGCCCGCTATCTGGAGCGACCAGATATAATAATCGACGCCGACGTTCGGGCTGTACGCGATCCCCGACAGCGGCGGATAGGCCAGCCAGCCAGTCTGCGCGAACTCGCCGATGAACAGCGAGATCATGCACAGCACCGCGCCCGCGGTCGTCATCCAGAAACTGAAATTGTTGAGGAAGGGAAAGCTGACGTCGCGCGCGCCGATCTGCAGCGGGACCATATAGTTCATCAGGCCGGTGATGAACGGCATCGCCACGAAGAAGATCATGATCACGCCATGCGCGGTGAAGACCTGGTCATAGTGGTGCGCGTTCAGATAGCCTTCCGACCCGTTGAACGCCCACACCTGTTGCAGGCGCATCATGATCGCGTCGGCGAAACCGCGCAGGAACATGATGAGGCCGAGGATCATGTACATGATCCCGATCCGCTTGTGATCGACGGTCGTGAACCAGTCCCGCCACAACCAGCCCCAGAGGCGATATTTGGTGATCGCGGCGAGGACGCCGAGGCCGCCGATGACGACGATCGCGAAGGTGACGACGAGGATGGGTTCGTGCAGCGGCAGCGCGTCGAGCGACAATTTGCCGAGGAACGGGCCGGCTTCGGGTGCGGGGTGCGGAGTCATGCGTGTATCGCCTGCGGTCAGGACATCGGACGGGGAGCGGAGCCGTTGAGCGCGGTGCGCTCCAGCGGCTGGTTCGGGGACGGAAGCCCCTCGCCTTTCAGCGGCGCGGGGTTCACCGGCTTTGCGTCGGGCCGATCGGCCGACGTCATTGCCGCGCTGCACAGCGCCGCGACATAGCGGATGTTCCAGCCGGCGATGCCGCCCGTGCCGCGCGCGGCGAACTTGTCATAGGTGACCGAGCGGACATTATGGATGCCGGCGATGCCCGCGCCACCCTTTGCGTCGATCGACATCATGTCGTGCATGCACATCTTGCCGGGCTCGACGCACATGTTGACGACGGCGTCGAAAAGCTGCGGATCGACCGCGGCGAAGCGGCGAACGGGCTCCTTCTCGCTCGGCTTTTCGAGCTTGAGATAGGTCAGGCGGTCGAGGTCGCCCTCGGTCGACGCCTTGGCTTCGGCGACCCATTTGTCGAACTCGCCGGCCGGAAGGCTCTTCACCGCGAAGCGCATGTTCGAAAAGCCCGCGCCCGAATAATTGGCCGAAAAACCTTCGAAACTGCCGGTCTTGTCGAACACGCCGTGCAGCTTCGTTTCCATGCCCGGCATCGCATAAATCTGTCCCGCCAGCGCCGGGACGTAAAAGCTGTTCATCACCGAGGAAGACGAAATGCGGAAACGCAGCGGCCGGTCGACCGGAACGGCAAGTTCGTTGACCGTGGCGACGCCCTGTTCGGGGTAGATGAACAGCCATTTCCAGTCGAGCGCGACGACATTGACCTCAAGCGGCTTCACATGCGCCGCGACGGGCTTGCCGGGCGCGGTGCGCGCCAGCGGGCGATAGGGATCGAGCAGGTGCGTCGCGACCCAGGTCACCGCCCCCAGGCAGATGATGATCAACAGCGGCGCCGACCAGATCACCAGTTCGAGCTGCGTCGAATGGTCCCAGTCGGGCTTGTAGGTCGCGTCCTTGTTCGCGGCGCGATAGCGCCATGCGAAAAAGATCGTCAGCGCCATCACCGGTACGATGATCAGCAGCATCAGCACGGTCGATATGACGATCAGGTCGCCCTGCTGGCGTGCCACGTCGCCGGCGGGATCGAGTACGACCAGGCCGCAGCCCGAAAGCAACGGCAGGGCGGCAAGCAGCGGCAACAGCCGCAACCGGGCGACGGAACGGGGGAGATTGCTTGGCATGGTGCGCGCCTAGGCCTCCTTTGTTGCAGTGCACATAGGACATTTTGTCCAATCCCGCGACCCGTCCTTATGGCGCAGGGGCATTTTCATTCCGGGGGCTTTTGCCCTATGATCGACTCGCGCCGCGCCAGCGACGCCAGCTGCAGGACTGTAACCGAATGTCTGCCGACACCGTGCCCACGACCGAGGCCGAACGCGACGCCCGCGCCCTTCACGGTGCCGATTCCGAAGACGGGGGCCATCGCATCGACCCCGCCGAAATCGCCATCGGCGTCATCATAGGGCGAACGTCCGAGTTTTTCGACTTTTTCGTCTATGCCATCGCGTCGGTCCTGGTCTTTCCAAAGCTGGTCTTTCCGCACCTCGACCCGCTTCAGGGCACGCTGTGGTCCTTTGCCATATTCTCGCTCGCCTTTGCCGCGCGGCCGGTCGGGACGCTGATCTTTTCCTCGATCGACCGCGCCTATGGCCGCGGGGCGAAGCTCACGATCGCGCTGTTCCTGCTCGGCGGATCGACCGCGGCGATCGCCTTTCTTCCCAGCTATCAGTCGGCAGGCATCGGCGCCGCGCTGCTGCTCGCGCTGTTCCGCATGGGCCAGGGCGTCGCGCTCGGCGGCTCGTGGGACGGGCTCGCCTCGCTGCTTGCGATCAACGCGCCGGAAGGCAAGCGCGGCTGGTACGCCATGGTGCCGCAACTCGGCGCCCCGCTCGGCCTGATCGTCGCCAGCCTGCTCTTCATGTTCCTGATCGCCGCCCTGCCCGCCGAAGATTTCCTCGACTGGGGCTGGCGCTATCCCTTCTTCGTCGCGTTCGCGATCAACGTCGTCGCGCTTTTCGCGCGGCTGCGCATCGTGGTGACCCCCGAATATGCCCGCCTGTTCGAGAACCGCGACCTTCAGCCCGCGCCGCTGACCGAGACGCTGCGTTCGGAGTGGAGGGTCATCATCATGGGCGCCTTTGCGCCGCTCGCCAGCTTTGCGATGTTTCATATGGTGACCGTCTTCCCGCTGTCATGGGTGTTCCTGTTTACCGAGGAGACACCGGTCCGCTTCCTGATGATCGAGGCGATCGCCGCGATGGTCGGCGTCATCGCCATCATCGCCTCCGGATATTTCGCCGACCGCGTCGGACGCCGCACCCTGCTGGGCGTGACCGCCGCCGCGATCGCCGCGTTCAGCGGCTTTGCACCGCAGCTTCTGGCGGCGGGCGAGACCGGCGAAGCGGTCTTCATGATCCTGGGCTTCCTGATCCTCGGCTTGTCCTTCGGCCAGTCGTCGGGGGCGCTGTCGTCGAACTTCTCGCCGCGTCACCGTTATACCGGATCGGCGCTGACGACCGATCTGGCGTGGCTGTTCGGCGCGGGCTTCGCGCCGATGGTCGCGCTGTGGCTGTCGAGCGAGTTCGGCCTGCTCGCCGCCGGTGCCTATCTGCTGTCGGGGGCGATCTGTACGCTCGTCGCGCTGTGGCTGAACCGCGAACTGGCGCGAACGATTGACTGACGCCGCAAAACGGATCGCCGGCGTCGTGCTTGCCGGCGGCCGTTCCGAACGGTTCGGCAGCGACAAGGCGGTCGCCCTCTATCGCGGCCGCAAGCTGATCGACTGGTCGATCGCGGCGCTGGAGCCGCATTGCGAGGCCCTGTTGGTGGCGGGCCACGATCATGCGGACCACCCCCGTACCTCCGACCGCCCCACGGCCGGCCTGGGGCCGCTGGGCGGATTGGCGGGCGCGATGCAGACCGCCCGCGCCGCGGGCTTCACCCATATCCTGTCGCTCCCCTGCGACACGCCCGAAGTGCCCGGCGCGTTGCTGAGCCAATTGTGCCGATCCGACGGCGCGATCGTCGCCGGATGCCCGGTGATCGGCCTCTGGCCGACCGACGACGGCGAACGGCTCGAGCAATGGCTGGCGGCAGGCCGATCGAAGTCGGTGCGCGCCTGGGCCGAGGACCGCCGATATGCCGCGATCGACGCGGCGCCCATCCTGAATATCAACCATGTCGGGGACATGGACGCCGCATAATCGCCGTCCGGACGAGCCGGGCGGGCGGCGATCGGTCCGGGGAGCGAAAACCCGGGAAAACTGCGCGACTTCACACTGAAACGACATATCGCGGCCCGGCGTAAAGCGACAAAATATACGCATGTGCGGGTCTAGACTCTCTCCTTTGTCGCTTTAGCCGGGCGAGACGAAACTGCGGACAGGGGTCGCTGTTGTCGCGCCCGAATATTGTAGGACAGCCGCATGCCCGCGAATTTCTTTGCCGCATCAGCATCGTCGGTTGCCCCGAATCGGGTGCGCCGATAGGTGCCTATGCAGTGAACAGCAGCATCGAAATTGGAACCGACGACCGGGGCGCAGCCGTTCACGTCAATGTGCAGGAGCTCCTCGCCACCCGCCTGCTCGTCCAGGGCAATTCGGGATCGGGCAAATCGCACCTGCTGCGCCGCCTGCTGGAAGAGAGCGCGGGGCTGGTCCAACAGGTCGTGATCGACCCCGAGGGCGATTTCGTCACCCTGGCCGACCGGTACAGCCATGTCGTCGTCAACGCCGGCGACTATAGCGAGCGCGAGATCGCGGCGATGGGCGCGCGTATCCGCGAGCATCGCGCGTCGGTCATCGTCGCGCTCGACACGCTGGATATCGAGGCGCAGATGAGCTGCGCCGCGGTGTTCCTGAACGCGCTGTTCGACGCGCCCCGCGAACATTGGTTTCCCGCGCTGGTCGTGGTCGACGAGGCGCAGATGTTCGCGCCGAGCGCATCGGGCGACGTATCGGATACCGTCCGCCGCGCCAGCCTGTCGGCGATGACCAACCTGATGTGCCGCGGCCGCAAGCGCGGCCTGGCGGGCGCCATCGCAACGCAGCGGCTAGCCAAGCTTGCAAAGAATGTCGCCGCCGAGGCGAGCAATTTCCTGATGGGGCGAACCTTTCTGGATATCGACATGGCGCGCGCCGCCGACCTGCTGGGCATGGAGCGGCGCCAGGCCGAGGCGATCCGCGACCTGGAACGCGGCCATTTCCTGGGGCTGGGCCCCGCCATCTCGCGCCGTCCGGTCGCGGTGAAGATCGGGTCGACCGAGACCGCGACGCGTGCGGGCACGCACGGCCTGCTCCCGCTGCCAAACGCCGAACCGCAGGACATGCGCACGATGCTGTTCGCCGAACTGGAAACGCAGGCCGCGCCGCCTCCGCCCCCCATGCCGAAGCCCGTCGCGGCCCAGGAGTTGATCCGCCAGTTCGCCGAACAGGAAGCCGGCGAGGATGCGTCCGATGCGGCGCGCGATCCGGCGCCCGAGGTCGAGGCGCCCGATACCGAGCCCGCGATCATCGCCGCGCTGGAGGAAATGCTGGCCGACACCGACTGCGCCTTTCACCCCGAATCCTTTCTCTATCAGGATTTCTCGGTGCGTTGCCGGATGCAGCGACTGGGGCGCGTGCCGCTGGACCTGGCGCAGTTCCGTCGGCGCTTTGCGCTGGCCAAAGGCGGTATCTTCGACCCTGCCGACGAGAAATGGCGCGAATTGCTCGACGCCGCGGGCCGGCTGCCCGACGACATGCTCGCGCCCTTCGTCTGCATCGCGCGCGCGGCGATGGAGGGCAATCCCTGCCCCGACGACGACGCGCTGGGCCGCGCGTACGGCACCCGCTCGCCCGGCCGCATCCGCCGCCTGGTCGAATATATGGAAAAGCAGGGCGCGGTCGTCGTGCGGTCCGACTTCGGCGGCAGGCGGTCGATCGGCATTCCCGAACTCGGCCTGAGCACCGAAGCCGAATAGGCACGCGTCACCCCGGGCGTCGCCGCCCGGGGCATCCGCAAGGCCGTGTCAGCCGATCAGGCCGGCGGTCTGTGCAAGCACCCACAGCCCGATCACGAGGAACAGCGCCGCCGCGACCATGCGCACCTTCTTGAGGTCGACGCGCTTCAGCAGTTCGTTGCCGAGGAAGATCGCCGGGACGTTGGCGATCATCATGCCGAGGGTCGTGCCCGTCGTGACCGCAAGAACATTGTGATATTGCGCGCCCAGCGCGATCGTCGCGACCTGCGTCTTGTCGCCCATCTCGACCAGGAAAAAGGCGATCAGGGTGGTCAGGAACGCCCCAAAGCGCGGCTTCGGCGCATCATCATCCTCGAACTTGTCGGGGATCAGCGTCCACGCGGCCATCGCGACGAACGACAGGCCGATCGCGTAGCGAAAGATGGGACTGTCGAGAAACGCCGCCGCCTGTGCGCCCAGCAGCGCGGCCAGCGCATGGTTTGCCAGCGTCGCGACCAATATGCCGAGGATGATCGGCGTCGGGCGATTGAACCGTGTGGCGAGGAGAATGGCGAGCAGCTGCGTCTTGTCGCCGATTTCGGCAAGCGCGACGACAGCCGTCGAGGTCAGGATGGCTTCCATGGGATTTGATACTCCAGGGCCGGGCGGCAGGCAATTCCAACGGACATCGTACCCCGCCGCCCAGCCCGGACGGAAGGTTCGATGCCATTGGTCTCGCCCAAGCGGTATTCCCGCTTCCACCGCACCATGACCTCTCAGCCAAGTATGTTGACGCGGCGGCCCGTCGCGAACGACGGCTGGCTACTCCCCAGATGACGAGGGTCCCGTAGACGGCCTCGCGCCGTCTGGCAAGGGGACCGGATCGGTGCGCGGAATTTTTCCGCCCGGCTCGACCTTCGATCCCGGAGCGGACGGCGCAGCCTTTGCGCCATCAGCAACATCCGCCGCCTTCTCGGCCTCGCCAATGTCCGCGTCCATCGCCTTGGCGCGGGCCTCGATCTCCTTTGCCGCCTTGTCATAGCGATCGTCGAAGCTGGGGTCCTTGTCGCAGGCGGCCAGGATCAGCGGAAGCAGGAGCGCGAGCCGGCGCATCAATAATCCTTGCGATACCGGACCGACAGGTTCGACTGACCACCCGCCGCGCCCGTCTGGCTGAGGATCGACAGCGCCGGCGTCAGGCTGATCTCGAGCTGCGTCGCGGTATAGCCGCGCGCGTCGGTGATCACCTCGAGATAGATGTCCTTCGAGATATATTGGCCGGCCGCCAGCGCGGTTCCCCGCCCGACCGTGTCGTCGGGGCCCAGGATGCGCAGCCGGTCGATCCCCGTCGCCGAGCGGAGCGCGCCGAGCGGGCTGAGCCCGCCGCTGCCGCCCCGCAGCGAGTTGAGCGAGGCGGCGAGCTGCACCGCCTGGAGCGGCGACAGCGACGTCACCGAATCGCCGAACAGGATGCGCGAGACGATCTCGTCCTGCGGCAGGCCCGGAGTGCTGGAGAAGGTGATCTGCGGATTCTGCGCGCGGCCGGACACGTTGATGTTCACCGTCACGGTCTCGATCGTGTCGGTCGCGAGCAAGCGGATCGTGGGGTCGAACGCATCCCCCGTCGGGAAAGTCACGCGCCCTTCTTCGAGGTCGAACGAACGGCCGGCAAAACCCAACGTGCCGCGGATCAGTTCGATCTCGCCGCTGACGCGGGGAGCCTGGGTCGTACCGGTCAGCGTGACGTCGGCCTGCCATTCGGACTCCAGCCCCATGCCGCTGACATAGATTTCGTCGCCCGCGCGAAGGCGGATGTTGAGCCGGATCAGGTCGAACAGGCTGCCCCCGACCGCTTCGAGGCCATCGCCGCTGATCCGCCGCCGGCCCGTCGGCGGCTTGCGCCGCACGCCGGTCAGGACCGGCACGCTCGCGGCACCTTCGCGGACGATGCGATAGCGCGTCTCGGGAAGGCGAAGGTCGCCCGAAAGCAAGGCGGCCTGCCCCGCGACCTTTTCCAGGGTCAGATTGCCGGTGGCGCGCGCGGCGATATTCTCGCTCCGCGCGAGCCGCGCATTGTCGAGCGTCATCGCGATGTTCATCGGATAGCCGTCCGCCTCGGCCAGGCTGATGAACCCCTTGGCCTTCACCGTACCGTCGCCGGCGGTCGCGGTCAGATCGTCGATCTCCAGCCGGTTGCCGGTGAAGCGGCCGTTCACGACCATGTTGGTCAGCCGCGTGCCATAAGCCTGGTTTTCATAGGTCATGCCGTTGCCGCGCACGACCCCCTCCAGGCACGGGTCGCTGACGCGGCAGCTGAAATCGGCGGCGACCGCGATCGGCCCCGAGACACCCTGATCGGCCGGCCCGAAAAAGCTGTAAAGCGTGTCGGCGGGGCCGTTATAGCGCACGCCCCCGCCCAACGGCGCGGCGCGCAGACGCGTCGTCCAGTCGCCGGCACCGGGGCCGAGCGGGCGAAGCGAAGCCTGCATGCGGCCGATCACCGTGCCGCGCTTGCGGATCACCGCGCGTGCCTCGCCGCCGTCGCTAAGCAGCTTGCCCGCGAAATTGATATCGACCGGCTGGCTGACCGAAGCCGCGGTCGTCCGGGTGAAGCCGTCGATCGTCAACCGCGCATCGGCGCGCGGGAAGGCATCGGGGTTCGCCTGTTCGAAATCGATGCTGCCCGTCGCCCGTCCACCAAGGCCGAGCCCCGGATAGATCGAGTTGACGAGCGCCATGTTCGCGCGATCCAGGCGGCCCTGGATCATGATGCCATCGCCGAAGCGGCCCGCGACCCGCGCGCTGCTGCCCCGGCCGAGGTCGACCGTGGTCGGAAGCAGTTCATAGCCGTCGCGGCCCGGAATGATCCGCGCGGGCGTGGTGGTACGGAAATCGACGCCGGTCGCCCGGCCCTGAACCGATGCGCGCCACAGGTCGGGCTTGAGGTCGGCGTTGGCCGCGATGCGGAAGGGTACGCCGCTCGACCCTTCGACGAGCGCCTGCGCCTGTCCGCTGCCGTTGCGATAGTCGATCTTCACGCGCCCGACCGCGATGTCATAGGTGCGGATCTGCGTGTCGGCGAGCTGGATGTCGGCAACGATGTGCGGCTGGTCATAGAGCGTGACGTCGGCGTCGACGATCGCCGATCCGATCGCAAGCTTGGCCGCGCCGGGCAGCACGAGATTGTTCGCGCGCACGTTGATCGCTGCCGCCTGATACTGCCCCGCCGCGCTGAGCCGGACGATCCCGCCCAGTCCCTGCCCCGATGCGTCGAGCTGGCCCACGAAGGGTCCGGCGTCGCTCTTTACCAGTCGGCCGCGGAAGCCGATGCCCGACAGGTCGCCGCGCTCGATATCGATGGTCAGCGGACCCGACGCCGTCAGCAGGACGACGTCGGCCGACAGCGGACCATAGTCGGTCTCGCCCGTCGCCGCGAGACGATAGCCGTTCGGCGCGCCGTTGATCCGCGCGACGAGGTTGGCGAGCCCGATGCCCAGCCCCGGGCGATCGGCGGTCACCACCGCGCGCGGATCGCTGATCGTCCCCGCAAGCTGCACGCCGACCGGGCCGTAATCGGTGGAGTTCGCGCGCGCGGTCAGGTTGATCTGGCCGTTCGGGGCATAGCTCCCCTGCCCACCCGTCACGCGTAGCCGCGGCGCGGTCATGCGCAGGTTCGCGAAGCGGATAATCCCGTCGGTGCCATAGCGCACGTCGCTGGACGCGGTCGCGTTGCCGCCCAGGAAATCGCGAACGCCCGAATTGAACAGCTTGGTCGAGCGCGCGCGGACGCGGCCCACGATCTCGAAACCGCCGCGCGGCGCGGTCTTCAGATCGGCGTCGGTGTCGATGTCGAAGATGCCGACGCTCTCGATCCGATAATCGTTGATCCGCCCGTCGATGGCCCCGGTGTAGAAGCCCTTGTTCAGGTCCGCGATCAGGATCGCCTTCGCATCGATGCGCGGCGAGCGGAGGCGCAGATTGTCGCTGAGAATACGCCCGTTCGCATAGGCGAGGTCGCCGTCGAGCCGTACCTGGACCAGCGTCCCGCCAGCCACCGTGTCGAGCCCGCGAATGCGCTCCGCGCGCCCGGCGACCGGGATGACGATCTGATCGGCGTCGACGCGCGCCTTGCCCGCGAGGCTGAGCGCGTCGACGATGATGTCGTTGACCATCAGGCTGTTGGCATTGACCTGATATTCCGCGGTCGGCAGGTCGAACGCGCCGTCGAGCCTGGCCGTCGCCCGCATCCCGCTACCCCGCAGTTGCGGCGCCAGAGCGTCGGGTCGCAGCAACGCGAAGGCAAGCTGGAGCCCGTCATAGCGACTCTCGCCAAGTTCGAGTCCACCGCTGACGCCCAGGCGAAAGGCGTCGGATGAAAAGCGCCCGTCAAGGTCGGCCTTGCGCTGGTCGAGCCGTGCGGTCAGGTCGACCGCAGTCTCGCGGCTGAGCAGCGAAGCGACCGGGCCGGTGAACAACCGCGACGCCTGTGTCGTGCCCTTGACCGCAAAGCTGCCGTCGCGCGCCGTGAGCGCAAGCCGCGCGAGCGGGCTGGCGCCAAGGGTGGCGGTAAGGTTGCCGTCCCAGACCTTCCAGTCGCCGCGTCCGTCGAGCTTGGCGACCAGGGGCTGATCGAAACCGCCCAGCGCGGCGAGCACGCCGCCCTTTGGCGCGGTCACGTCGAGCGTCATCGCCAGCCGGTTCTTTTCGGGAACGGCGTCGAGCAACAGCTTCAGCGTATCGCCCTCGCCGCCGCCGCCCGCGATCGTCCGCGCATCGGCGGTGACCTGTGCCCGGCGGTCGGCGATCGCGATCTTGCCGTTCAGCGTCGCCACCTGGCGCCGGCCCGCCACGGCAGGCTCGAACACGAAGCGGTCGACGCGGACGACACCGACGTCGATGTCGATGTCGGGCAGCAACGGCTTTCCGGTATCGGGCACCGGCTTGAACGCCGGAATCTTTTGCATCACCATCGTCTTCGCGGTCGCCGAGCGCACGTCGACATGATTGTTCAGATAGGCGAACGGCCGCCAGTCGATGCGAAGTTCGGGCGAGCGCAGAAAGACGCCCTTCGGATCGGACAAGGTGAAATCGCGAACGATCATCTCGCCGAACAGCGAGCCGTCGAGCCGGCCGATGCCGATCTTCATCCCGTTTTCGAACTGGTATTTCTCGATCTGATTGGCGACGAAACGGCGCCCGGCGTCGCTGTTGAGCCCCACGAGGAATAGTCCGACGAGCGCAACCAGGCCAAGAAGAATGACCGCCGCCCACTTCGCGATCCGCAGCGGCCAGGACGGCTTTGCCGTCGGCGGCCCGCTTTCGGTCACGATGGCGTCCTCTTCGGCCATCAGAAGGCTTGTCCGATCGAGACATAGACGCTGACCCGCGCCTCGCCCGGCCGGCGGTTGATCGGCGTCGCGACGTCGAGCCGCATCGGCCCGAAATTGGTATAGAAGCGCCCGCCGATGCCCGCGCCGAATCGCAGATTGTCAAAGGTCGGCGTCGATCCGGTATAGACCTGTCCCGCATCGACGAAGCCGACGACGCCGAAATTGCCGAAACGATAGCGCGCCTCGAACGCCGCCTCGTTCAGGCTGCGACCGCCGATCGGATCATTGTTCGGATCCTTGGGCCCGAGCTGCTGATAGCCGAAGCCGCGCACCGAGCCGCCGCCGCCGGCATAGAAACGCCGCGACGGGGCGAGCCGTTCGCGCGCGGCGCCGAGTATCGACCCCACCCGCACGCGCCCCGCGAGCACGATGGCGTCGGCGACCGGATAATAGCCGCTGACATCGATCTGCGCGCGCGCATAGGGCGAGAAATGGCCCGAAAGCGAGCCTTCGGGCTGAACACGCGTGGTGACACGAAAGCCCTTGGTCGGATCGAGCAGGCTGTTGGTGCGATCCACGCCGACCTGGCCCAGAAGGCCGAAAATCGTATAGAAATCGCGCTGACGCTGGCCGAGGAGGAAGCTGTAGTCGTCCTCGCTCGTCGCGAGCAGTTCGGCCCCGACGGCATAGGTCAGCTTCTTTTGCCAGATCGGCGTCGAATCATAGCTGATCTTCGCCGCGACGCGGCCGGTGATCGCCTCGAACGCGTTATAATTGCTGCGCGTCGCTTCGCCGACCAGTTCGAAGGTACGGTCGCGACGGCCCGCGTTGGAGCGACGCAGCGTCACGCCAAAGCCCTGTTCCTGCGTCCCCGCGACGGCCCGCGCGATCAGCGCGCCTTCGGGCGGGAAGAAGTTGCGGTGGGTCCAGCTTGCCTCAAGCCGCAGGCCCTCGCCGGTGCCATAACCGGCGGTGGCGGCCAGCGTGCGCGGTGGGCCGGCCTCCTGCGTCACCAGCATCGTCACATATTCGGTGCCGTCGCCCGCGCTCTCGCCCGTCTTTTGCGGTTCGACCGCGACCGACGAGAAAAGCCCCGTGGCGACGAGCGCCTGGCGGAGATCGTCGGTCCTCCGACTGTCGTAGAGGTCGCCGCGCTTGAAACGTGCGAGCACGCCGACATGCTCGGCATCGAAAGCGAGCTTGCCCGTCGTCTCGATGCCGCCGAAACGTCCCCGCGGGCCGACCTCGACCGGAAGCGTATAGGCGCCTTCGCCCGTCGCACCGTCGAGCAATATGTCGCGCTGGCCGACGGTCGCAAAGGGATAGCCCTGCTCGGGCAACTTGAGCGCGATCGCCGCCTCGGCACCCTGCACGCGCTGGGCGACGATCGGTTCGCCGACCGCGAGCGGGAAATTGTCCTGGATCAGCCCCGGCGGAACCGTCGGCGCAGCATTGATCGTAATCTCGGAAAATTTGTAGCGAACGCCCGGCTTCACATCGATGACCGCGGTAATCGGTTGGTCCGCGCTGCGGCGCCGGCCGCCCTGTCCCGTGCCATCGCCCTGACTGCTGTTCGCGCTGTCGCGGTCGCCACGATCCCCGCGGTCGATCCGCGTTTCGACGACGCCGTCATAATAGCCTTCGGACGCGAGGATGCGCTGCATCAGTTCGGCATCGGCGGACAGGCGTGCGCGGACCATCGCTATATTATCCGCCTTGCCGTCTCCGTCATAAAGCGCCGACAGGTCGCCGAACAGGTCGGCCAGGTCGACGTCGGTGCTGTCGTCGGCGCTCGCAAGGCCGTTGACCTGGACCGTATAGGGAATGGCGCGATTGTCGCGGGCATCGTCGGGTTCGGCGAATTCGACCGGGGTGACGTTGAAATTTTCCAGCGGCGGCAACGGCGCGGCGAGTTCGGTGTCGAGGATTGGCGCGTCGCCGATGGCCTCGACCGCGTCGCCATCGGCCAGCGCAGGCACCGGCGTGCCGCCCACGACCGGAACATCGCCCGTCGTCGTCGAGTCCGCGCCGGCCGTCGTCGTCGTCGCCGTTCCAGATTTCGCGGCGGCCGCCTTCGCTGCCGCGGCCTGGCGCGCCTCGAACTCGGCGATCGATTCGAGCGGCTTGTCGAGTTCGGGGTCATCCTCCGCGCTGATCGGCGGGATCGCCTCGCGAAACTCATCATCCGATATGATCGGCGCGACGTCAGGCAATTGCGCGTCGGCGGGGGGCGGCGTCGGCGCCGCAATTTCCGCGATCGGCGCTTGCTCCACGGTCCGCACCACCGGCGGGGGCTCTACCTGCTGCGCAAAAGCACCCGCACTCCAACCGAGGCAGGCGAGCGACGATGAAATGGTCAACAGACGGCGTAGCTGCCCCGACGGGCGCCGATGAAATTCGCGGGATCGTTCAATATTTTGCATCAGTCGGCAGCCGCTGATGCCTCTGTGACTTGCGCGCGTCGGCCACGCAACCGGTTTCTACCGCGACCAAGTCCCGGAACGGTGCCATTTTATCGAAAACCCCCTGCCCGTTGCCTGCCACGACCAATCAACGAGGCGGGGTCGATGAGGTTCCGTGAAAATGGGCCAGAGCGTTCGAATCCAGTCGAAAACCGGCGTCGTCAGCTGTCGGCGCCGAACAGGTCGCGGCTGTAGACCTTGTCGGCGACGTCGGCGAGTTCGTCCGACATGCGGTTGACGATGATCACGTCGGACTCCGCCTTGAACGCCGCAAGATCGCGAACGACGCGCGAATTGAACAGCTGATCGTCCTCCAGCAAGGGCTCATAGACGATCACCTCGATCCCCTTGGCCTTGATGCGCTTCATCACGCCCAGAATGCTGCTGGCACGGAAATTGTCCGAACCGGCCTTCATCGCCAGGCGGTGGATGCCGACGACGCGCGGGCCGCGCTTGATGATCTCCGACGCGATAAAATCCTTGCGCGTCGTATTCGACGACACGATCGCCGCGATCAGATTCTGCGGCACCTCGCGATAATTCGCCAGCATCTGCTTCGTGTCCTTCGGCAGACAATAGCCGCCATAGCCGAAGGAGGGATTGTTGTAGAAGCTGCCGATGCGCGGATCGAGGCACACGCCGTCGATCACCTGGCGCGAATCCACGCCGTGCGCGGCGGCATAGGTGTCGAGTTCGTTGAAGAAGGCGACGCGCATCGCAAGATAGGTGTTGGCGAACAGCTTGATGGCTTCCGCCTCGGTATTGCCGGTCTGCAGGATCGCGGCCTCGGGCTTCAGCGACCCTTCGAGCAGCAGCCGGGCAAACTCGCCGGCGCGCGGGTGCGTGTCGCCCACGATGATGCGCGAGGGATGAAGATTGTCGTACAGCGCGCGGCCTTCGCGCAGGAACTCGGGCGAAAAGACGATCGCGCCCGATCCCGTCTCGGCGCGCATGCGCTCGGTGAACCCGACCGGCACCGTCGACTTGATCACGATCAGCGCCTGCGGCGCGAGCGCCAAGGCGTCGGCGATCACCCGCTCGACGGTGCTGGTGTTGAAATAATTGGTTTCGGGATCATAGTCGGTCGGCGTCGCGACGATGACGAAATCGGCGCCGGCATAGGCCTGTTCGCGATCGGTCGTCGCAACCAGGTTCAGCGGCCGGTTCGCCAGATACTCCTCGATCTCCGGATCGGCGATCGGCGAGACCCTGTCGTTGATCAGCGCGACCTTGCGCGCATCGATGTCGAGCGCGACGACCTGGTTGCGCTGCGCGAGCAGGACGGCGTTCGAGATGCCGACATAGCCGGTTCCGACGACGGTGATTTTGGCTGAGGTCAACGCTTTATCCCTTGAGGTCCGGCGCCGTCCCTAGCAAGCGCGGCAGAAGGGCTCAACCGATCAGGTGCCGCAAAAGGTCTTGTACGGGCCGAATTCGACCGGCGCGGGGCCCGCGAACAGGGCCCAGGCGGGCCGCGGCGCATAGGGATTGCGCACGACCTCGACCAGTTCGAGCCACGGCGCAAGGTCGCCCGTTTCCGCCGCACCCAGCGCCGCTTCGACCAGGTGATTGCGCGGAATATAGATCGGGTTCACCGCATCCATCGCATCGGCGATGTCGAGCGGGCTGATCTCCTCGCGCTCGATATGCTCCCACCATTGGGCGATCCACGGCGCCATCGCATCGGGCGCGGGCAACAGCTTCTCAAGCATGCTCCCGTCGCCGCGCAGCAGCGTCGCGAGCGCGCGGAAGAAGGAGGTGAAGTCGACGCCATTGTCCTCCAGCGCGGCGAACAGGTCGTCGATCAGCGCGGCATCGGTCTCGTCCTGGTCGAGCCCGAGCTTGGCGCGCACGCGTGCATGCCATGTCTTGCGGAAACGTTCGGGGATTTCGTTGACCAGGTCCTTGGCGGTTTCGACCCCGTCGGGATCGGCGGCGTGAATCGCGGGCAAAAGCGCCTCGGCGAAGCGCGCCATGTTCCAGTGCAATATCTGCGGCTGGCGGCCATAGGCATAGCGGCCGTTGGCATCGATCGAACTGAATACCGTATTCACGGCAAAGCGATCCATGAAGGCGCACGGACCATAGTCGATCGTCTCGCCGCTGATCGCCACATTGTCGGTGTTCATCACGCCGTGGATGAAACCGACCGCCAGCCATCCGGCGACCAGCTCGCATTGCAGCCCGATCACGCGGTTCAGCAGCGCCAGATGCGGATTGTTCGTGTCCGCCAGATCAGGAAAATGGCGGCGGATCACATAGTCCGAAAGCTGGATCACATGATCGGCGCCGAAATGCGCGGCGAAGAACTGAAAGGTGCCGACGCGGATATGGCTGCTCGCGATCCGCGTCAGGACCGCGCCCGGATGCGCCTGTTCGCGCTGGACACGGTCGCCGGTCGCGACCGCCGCGAGCGAGCGCGTCGTCGGGACGCCCAACGCCGCCATCGCCTCCGACATCAGATATTCGCGCAGTACCGGGCCGATCGCCGCCTTGCCATCGCCGTTGCGCGAGAAGGGCGTCGGTCCCGATCCCTTGAGCTGGACGTCGAAGCGCGCGCCGTCGGGCGCAACCAGTTCACCGAGTAGCAGCGCGCGGCCATCGCCGAGCTGCGGCGAGAAATGGCCGAACTGGTGCCCGGCATAGGCGAGCGCGAGCGGGTTCGCGCCGCCGGGCATCTCCTCACCCGAGAATATCCGCGCGAGCTGCTCGTCGGTCGCACCCGCGACCTCCATCCCCAGCCGCTCGGCGAGCGCGTGATTGAAGATCAGCAGCTTGGGCGCCGAGGGCTTCGCCGCCTCGGCGGGGGCGTAAAACCCCTCCATGCTGTCGTGAAAGCTGTTGTCGAACGCGAAATCCATGACGCCCTATGTCGAGCGTCGGCGCGGCGATTGCAAGTTTGCCGATACCGCAATTCACGCCGACGGAAGCCGGGCAGCAAATCTCCCGCAATTCTTCAGAAATTTCGGGATATTTGCGGGAGAAAGAAATGGTGCCCAGAAGAGGAAACTAAGAATACTTCTATGAATTTGATAAGAAAAATCTAATTATTAGGCCAATATAGGATGGCCCCACCGGTGACACTATAAATTCAGAGATGCAGTGATACGATTACCAATTCCCATCACTCTATCTCAACAAATCTTATACCTTCTTCAGTTGTTTCACACAATGCTTTTATTGCGGAAATCATTGGGTGGTATTCTGCCACCCCCTCTGCAATGCCGTCGGAATCGGCGAAGCGCGATCACGCCTGCCAAACGCGTTGCTCTCCGGTCCACTCGGGTACGAGCTGATCCTGTCGAAGGCGAAGTCGTCGCCATTCCAAACCAGCAAAGAGTTGCTCAGGCTCACTTGGTTCTGCAACAAAGAGCGCGGCAGAAGCCTCGCGCCAAAAGCGCTGCGACAATGTTGGGCTCGAAAGCCATGCGTCGTTCCACCAACCAATAATGCGCTCGCGAGAGTTGAGCAATAACTCGCCGGAAGGAAGGCGCTCCCGCTTTTGATGTTGGTTGACTCTACGCTCGCTCGGGAGGAGATTCCAAAGATCCCCACACGGCCAAGCGCTCCACGGCATACAATGATCGATATCTAGTCGCGATGGCCTCAGCTTCGTGGCGGACCACGCACAATAAATGTCCCGGCCCTCGGCAAATATTCTCTGGGCAGCCGATCGGCCGAGCGCGGTATCGCGAAAAGGCTCCTCCCAAACCAGCGCCGCCTCCGCCTGCCCGGCCGGGATCGAAATCCCCATGCGTTCCGCATAGCCGCGCATGAGACGCGCCCATGCTCCGCCGTCCGTCCCCTCGGCCCGGCGAAATGCATAGTCTTCCCTAAACCAAGCATATGTCCGGTGTGTCGGGGAAGCGTCAAAGTAAAACAAGACAAATCCGGACGCTTCCATTCCGTCTATAATCAAAACGGACGGTGGCCGCGTGCCTTGAAAGGCCCCTCGTTCGGAACGCCGGCATTGCTTTGACATCCGGCGGCAGGTCAGACCGGGCAAGAACGCATTTGAAGGGCAATTCCCAACCCTTCCTTCTGTGCTCGCTGCCCCCCGGCTTCCTCTTTTCGATCAGCGGAACTGAAGCGACGACCTTTGGAATTCGGCCAGCTCGGCTTCGATAAATTGGGGTGTCGCATCGAAGCCGTCGAACAAGTCGTAGAGCGGAGTGAGCGTGCGATGCACGACATCGCCAAAATCATTCATCAGTTCAGCGACGCTTGTCGCGGTCCCCAAGGTAATCGCCTTCGTGCGGCTCCGGTGCGATGCCGCGAGCGGCCACCGGCGCAGCGGCGCGGCCCAGGACAGGAGCTCGCGTCCCTCCAGCCCGGTGTACCGGGTCTCGAACCGGATCTTGGTCTCGAGATCGAGGTCGAGTGCTTTGGCGAGATTGAGTATCTGCACAAAAACCTCGGCGGTGCGCCAGACCGGCAGCGTCAGATCAAAGATGGTGCCGGGTTCGAGATTGCCCGATCCATCCTCCTGAAAGCCCCGCTGAAGATAAGCCTTGAGATCGCCTGTCACTTGCCAGAAGTCGCTGTGTGCGGCGTCACCGAATACCCGGTCGGCTTCGGGATTGCCGATCCAGCATTCGATCAGCGCGTCGCGGATCACGGGCCGGATCGCTTCCTTGGTCGGGACCCAGAATGGCGACCAACCCGAAGTCGAGGGCAGGCTCTGAAGCGCACGGCGGAGCATTCCGAGCGGCTGCTCGATTTCGCCATTCCCGATCTCATAGGCGTAAGAGACGCGGCCGAGCGGCTGAAGTGCGGGGTGCGCGGGCGGCAAGGGCTCCACGAGATCGCTCCAGCGCTTCTGTGCCGCGCGGATGAATGCGGCGAAGCTTCCCGGGACGCTCGGCAGCACGACCATGCCTAGCACGCCCAAGATGTCGAATACCTTTTCGAGACGCAGCTTGATCTCGCCCTGCTCGAACGCGTTGACGGTCGGCATGCTCACGCCGGCCAGCGCGGCGAGCGACTTTTGCGTGTGCCCTTCCGCCTTGCGGCGGCGCACTGCCTCGTCGACGAGGCCCTGCCAGTCGAGCGGCCATTCGGTCATGCCAATATCCTCCGGCTGTTTTCCTCGACGCCTGCTTTAAACCGCGCGCGAAAATCGCCTTCTTCGACGCGTCCCACAAAGCGGAGCGCTACGGGGTCCGCGAGACCTTTGGCCAAATCGCCGAGCGCCAGTTCGACCGCCGCTTTCGGCAGTCCGATGTCGGCGCCAAAAGCTTCGAGGATGGTCCGGTCGAGCGTGTCGAACTCGCGCTTCCTGCCGCCGATCTCGAGCGCGGTCTCGCGGCTGAAAGTATAGAGAAGCGTGTTAAGCAAATCATAGGCCGGGCTGAGGCGAAGACCTTCCGGGCGCTCGAGAAGCGAGAAATTCTTGAGATGGGCATCGGCGTTGCCGAGCGCGAAATTGAACACGACGAGCTTGAAGTAGCGGATGAGGTCGAGCCGCGGCCGCGACGAATGGCGCGCGATTACGCTGGCGGCCTCCTCATAGCTCGAGCCATATTTGCCGCCAAACTCGGGTCCGCGTGGTTTTCCCAGAATCTGCGCGAAATCCTCGAGCCGCAGCCGCTCGCCATCGAGGCGGTCGAACCGCTCGACGAGCAAGGCAAGCCCGTCGATTCCGGCGACGGTCGCAGGCTCGCCGCGCGTCACCTCGGCCTCGCCCAATATTTCGCGGGCGAGACGGAGGCTGAGCGCCTCGTTCTGAACGAGGGTCGGCTCGTCATTATGGTTGAACTTGGCGATGTAGGTCGCCGGATCGCCGGGTTCGACGGACGGACGGAACCCCGTCCCGTCGTGCCAGGCGAGGAGCTTGCGCTGAACCCCCGAGATGGTCCGCGATGCGGTGACCGCAGCTTCTTCGGCCAGGCTGCCACCAACATAATGGACAGGTATGATCCCGTCGGCGGGCAGTACGCCGACCGCGCCGATACAATCGGCGCCATATTGCAGCAGGATTCCGAAATCATCCTGATCGGCAGCGCCGCCCGCGCGGGCCTGCAGCCCGCGCAGCCACCCCTCGGGGCCCAGATGCTGGAAGAATGGGATCAGCCCGTCCCGGCTTACATGGTCGCGGGTGGTTGCCGGCAGAGAGCACGCGATGTCGGAAATCCAACCGTCATCGTAAGCGAATCGGCTGCCGCGCCCGGACTCAGTAAGCAAGCCCGCGCGTACGCCTTTCCACGTTATGACAGCCTGCCGATCGGCGATCCGCTTTCTCCGAATCAATATTACCTAGGGCGCCGCCTATCACAACGCGAAATTTAAAGCAAGATTGATCTTTTAGCCCATTGCCGAGTTATAGCAGCATAAAATATAGCTCATATGAAATCCTCAAAATTGGCCCTCGCAATATGATTTTATGCACTCAGGCTTAATTTAAATGCCGTCCTCTTGACAATATGTCAGCACAGGAAGCCAAGTTTGATACCGGCACATGTCAAAGCCTAAATCTGCCGCGCCCTGTCCACAGCGCGTGCGCCGCAACGATCAGCCGCCGCGCGCGCGATTTGACCCATTCACCGGGACCAGGCCATTCGCCTGCACTAACAATACACACGGACCACTCCGTCGGGGCCGGTCAGCCGCGATCGTCGCTGGCAGGCACACGGTCGCCAACAGGCCGGCGGCGGCAATCTTTACAAGTTTCATGCTGGATCCCTCGAAAAATACATTCGGGAAGCAGACGCGCGAGGCGCAGCTTTCCGCATCGCACCCGAATGCGGGTCCGACGAACAGGCTATGCCGTTCGATCAACCGCTCACCGCTCGCCCACGCCGACGAATGGAGCCGCCCTCCCGAACTCGGGCCGACCCCGAGCGTACCGCGAACCGACACAAAGCTTGTAAGGCCCGTCTGCGAGCCTTCCGCGAGCAAATTCGCGCAGCAGAAATTGGGATAGCCAGAGCAGGCCTCAGGAATCAGAATCGCAACAAGCTAGGCCATCCTTGCCGGAGGAACGGTGGGCGCCTCCCGATGTCCTCCTCTACCTTCTGACCTCCTTTTCGGTTTCTCGATGTGGAAATCACCCATTCGTTCGTCTTCTAGTCGGGAGGCGACACGCTTCGGCATGTGACACCTCGCCTCCCACCTTTTCCGAACAGATGCCGCGCCAGAGGGATGATCATGTCGAGCGATGCAGGTGCTCCGGGCGAAAATGTGACCGCAAGAATCCGCGAGGGCGTATCACCGGACGAACGCGAAGCCGAAGCTGGTCCCCTGACTCCAAACGCAAGCAGCGCGGGGCAGTCCTTGGACACGGCCAAGGCGCCCCTTCGCAAGCCGCACCTCAGGCTCATCGTCACCGACAACCCAGATTGCCTCGGCAGGGGAGACGGTAACGGCAGAGGCGACACCGAACACGCGCAAAATGGCGCAGACACCATCGCGGGAGACGGCGCAAACTCCCCTCGAACACCAAAGGCGCGCCCGATTGATTCTCGCGCATGGGCCGCGCACGCGATGCGCTTCCTCGAGATCGAGCGCACGACCGCCGCCGAAACGCCGCTGAACCGTGCCCGCATCGATCTCGCCGCTGCGATAGAGGGTGCGGATGACCGAGCGCACCCACGCCAGTATTTCCTCGCGCTCGCGTTTGGGCCGCTTGGAGAAATCGCCCGGAAGGTGCCAGGCGAGTTTCCGTCGTTCGGAAGCCGTAAGCGCCGCAATGGCGGGCCGCGCGGTAGCACGCCCAGTCCGATCGAGTTTTGCCTGAAAATAGCCCTCGGGCAGGCGATAGCGGCGCTCGAGTCTTTTCAGGACCGAGAGGCTTTCGATCGTTCCCGGCGCTTTCACGCCAGTCGCCCACGTCTGGATCGTCTTGCGATCGGTCTTGTCGCCCGGGCCGATAATGGCGCGGTGGAGATGATTGCAGCTGTCGCCGTGCCGGCGCATGTGCAACGCAAGCGCTTCGGGAAAGGAGGGCGGATCTACCCATTCTTCTCCCGACGCCTCGGGAAATTCGACAATCACCTTCGGTTTCGGGCCGCGTTTCTTTTTCGGATGGCCAGCGAGGTCTGCGCTCTCAGCTGTGGGGGTGAGCAGCCGGCGTTCCGCCAAAATGGTGGGCACTTTCAATAAACTCCTGCATTGGGTGTAGGGCGGCGCCCGATGGCAGAAGCTTCCTTTCAAACGGCAAACGGCTGGATCACGCCCGCGATTGCTGCGGATTACTGCGCCCGAACACCTCTCGCGCTCGTCGCCGGGAAACTACGCTACGACGCTTGTCTTCGCGCCGACACGCTGGTAGAGGCGCCCCTCGTTGCCGCTTTAGCTCAGTTGGTAGAGCACATCATTCGTAATGATGGGGTCACAGGTTCGAGTCCTGTAAGCGGCACCATCGACCCCATAATTCAATGACTTAGGCCGGATTCGTTTCCGGAAGCCGTTGTTTGCGGTCATTTGGCACCGCCTGAATCAGGACGATGCCCTCCTCGTCTCCACATAGGAGAGCAGCTCGCGCAACCCGCCTTCCGTCCGGACAAGATCGATCGGCCGTCCGCCCAGATCCATATTCGCCGTTTGAAGCCAGGCCATGACGGACCGGTCATCGCCAATCAGTACAGCCAGCTCCTGAAACAACCCCACGAGATATTGACCGGCCCGGAAGGCCGGGTCCGGTCGAGCAAGTCGGAATGTCCCGTTGCGCAGGTCCGCTGCGCGACTGCCCGCGATGCCGAGTATCTCTCCAAGCAAGTCGTCACCGATACTCCAGAGCACCGCAATGCGAGCCACAGCCTCGGACAATACACGGCTCTGCGCTTCCGATGATGTCTCCATCATCTCGCCTTTCCCTCCACGGTCAGTCCTCCAGCAAGGCAGAGATCGCAGCTTCGTCATCGCTGCGCAGCGCATCCAGATAGTCGCTCCACCATTGATGCATCCGTACCCGCTCCTCCCAATAGGGCGTCCGATTATAGATACGGCGGATCTGATTGCCGTCGGCGTGCGCGAGCGACCGCTCGATCGCATCGGGGTTCCACTTGCCGCACTGGTTGAGAAGCGACGAGGCGGTCGCGCGAAATCCGTGGGACGTCAAATCCCGCGGCCCATAGCCCATACGGCGGTAGGCCGCGTTCATCGTGTTCTCGCTGAGCGGCCTTTTCCAAGTGTGGAACGCCGGAAAGACATAATCCTCGCCGCCGACATAAGGCCGTAGCTCTTCCAACAGGGCGATCACCTGCCGTGACAACGGGACATAATGGGGCCGCCGCATCTTCATGCGCTCCGGCGGGACCGTCCAGACGGCCTTCTCGAAATCGAACTCGGCCCAGCGCGCGAGCCGCAGTTCGCCGGGCCTCGCCATGACGTGCGGCAATATCTTGCATGCGAGCAAGGTGATCGGATAGCCCGAGTATCCGTCCAGCGCGCGCAGGAACCCACCAACCTCTTCCGGCTCGACGAGCGCAGCGTGATGCTTCGGCCTCGGCGCAATCAGCGCACCGCGCAGTAGCGTTGTCGGATCGGAGTCCGCTCGGCCCGAGGCCGCAGCATAGCGAAACACGCGGCTCGCAAAGGAGCGGCAGCGACGTGCCGTCTCGAAGTGTCCCTGCGCCTCGATCTTCTTGAGGACCGCGAAGAGATCGACGGCTTGCAGGTCCGCGATGGGCGTGCCGGCGATCGGCCGAAGCTTTTCGAGAAGCCACTTCGTCTTCTCGATCGTCGCTTCGCTCCGGCCTTCCTTGGTGACCATCTCGATATATTCCTCGGCGAGATCGCCGAAACAGTTCGAGGCCTTGAACTTGCCGACGAGCTTGTGACGCTTCCGCTCCGCGAGCGGGTCGGTGCCCTCATGGATCTTCAGCTTGGCCTCGTCGCGCTTGCGCCGGGCTTCGGCGAGGCCGACATCCGGATAGGCGCCAAGCGCAATGCGCTTCTGCTTTCCATGCATGGTGTATTTGAACCGCCACAAGCGCGCGCCGGTCGGGTGCACCTCGATGTAGAGGCTGTGGGCATCGGAGACTTTGTAGACGCGATCCCGCGGCTTGAGAGATCTGATTTGAACATCGCTAAGAGGCACGGCTCAACTCCTTTAAAAGGGTTAGGACCGGCACCAATCACAGCGCTCGAGGCGAACGGGCCATCGAGCAAAACTCACTCCAAAAAAAGACGGGCCATTATGGCTTTTTTGATGGCCCGTTTCGAGGTGAGATTGTGTGAGACACCCTCGGACAATTCGGAACAAAACCCACGGAAAACTAACATATTTCCGGGATTTTGTCGATTGCCCTGAGAAGGGTAAATGGTGCCCAGAAGAGGCGTAAAAATTCTGTCTCAGGCAATGCCGAGGCATCCCTGACCACACTGTAATTTTGCCGATTTGGCTTGTAAGGTGTTCGCGGTCGGTCGCCCACATTTGCCTGAAATCCCACCGATTTGTGGGAACGAATGTGGGAGCATTTTCGGCAGCCATTCCGTGGGAACGGAAGCCGAAGATTCCTGAACGGGACTCGAACGATGGCACTGACTGCTTTGAAAGTGAAGAACGCGAAACCGGGCCGTCACGTTGATGGCCGTGGCCTTTGTCTGCTGGTCAAGGAGAGCGGTGCGGCAACCTGGGTGCTGCGTATGCAGCACAAAGGCAGGCGGAGAGATTACGGGCTTGGCTCTGCCTTGGACGTGTCCCTTGTGGAAGCCCGAGAGGCGGCAGTGGCGCTGCGGAGCAAAGTTCGCGCTGGTGCTGATCCGGTGGCTGAGCGGCGCAAGGCCCGCAAAGTCATACCCAGCTTCGAAACGGCGGCGCGCGACTGTTACGACGCCTTGAAGGAGGGCTGGAAGAACCGCCGCTATGCGAACTGGATATCCAGCTTCGAAAACCACGTGTTCCCGCACATCGGCACAAAGCCGGTCGATCAGGTGGACAGCGCCTGTGTTGTCACGGTGCTGTCGCCGATCTGGCTGGAAATCCCGGAAACGGCGCGTCGCCTGCTGCAACGCATAGGTGCGGTTTTGGATTTCGCGCATATCAAGGGCTGGCGGGCCGAGGAGGCTTCCCTGCGTTCGGTTCGAAAGGGCCTCCCGCGCCAGACGGCGAAAGCGGTGCACCTTGAAGCAATGCCGTTTGCGGAGGTGCCTGCACTCATGACCCAATTAGCAGCCGCGTCGCCTACGACTGGCAGGGATGCACTGCGCTTTACGATCTACAACGCTGTGCGCTCGAACGAGACGCGCTTTGCGGTTTGGACCGAATTCGACCTTGATAAGGCGACTTGGACAATCCCTGGCGAGCGAATGAAGGCACGCGAAACTCACGTTGTGCCGCTGTCGCCGCCCGCCGTCGCGTTGCTGCGCAAGCGGTGGGATGAGCGGACCAGCGATGACGGGTTGGTGTTTTCGGCAGACGGCGAAAAGCCGATCAGTGATATGACCATGACCAAATTGCTCCGCAACGACGGGATCGCCGGAGCAACGGTCCATGGCTTCCGCTCATCATTCACGGACTGGGCAGCGGAGAGGACGGATTTCCCGAAGGAAGTTGCCGACAAGGCATTAGCGCACAAGCTGAGCAATCAGGTCGAAGCCGCCTATCGGCGGACGGACTTTTTCGACAAGCGCCGCGATCTGATGGCGCGTTGGGCTGAGTTCCTTGACGCTGGAAAGGCCGTCGCCAGTATTGACCCAGCCGAGGCGGCAGGCGAGTCTACTCCGGCTCGCGCTGCCGCATAATCAGCCGGTGAAGGCTGGCGGTGACTATGCGTGTTGACTTGCCGAGCTTCACCGCTTCGACATCACCCGCAGCGATCAATTCATACAGCTTGGTTCGCCCGACGCCGATCATGCGTGCTGCTTCGTTGACCTTCACGCAGATTGGTTCGGCAACCGGCGATGTCACTGAGCTACACCTTCATTGCGATACGAGACCGGATCGTCGATCCAACGGTTAACCGCAGATTCGCGCCAGCCTGCGCCGTGAATGCTGATCTTCACCTGGGATGGAAAGGTCCCTTCGGCGATCTTGCGATACATCGTGGAGCGGGACAGCCCGGTCCGGGCGAGAACGGTTTTCAGGCGGATGATTCTTTCAAGGTTCGACATGGCATTTGCTTCCATTCTCTGACAGTCGTTGGCACCCCCTTGGAAGAACAATTGGCAAACAAAATGCCCGTTACAAGCGCATTTTGTGGCCATCTAACTCCAGCGTGCTCGAGGATATTTTGACCGTGATACGGATAGAGAAGGCTACGGAAGCATAGAGAAGGTCACGCACGCCAACACCGGGCACTCTATTGCGACGAAATATTTTCGATTTTGCCGCGACTGAGACTGGCAAGCTGAGATTTCCGCCGCAACTGGCGGAGAATTGCGCATTGTTTGGCGAATTTCGCGCCCGAGTCGCGCGCCTCACCATGCGCTACCCCCTTTGCGGGGGGGGGCGGCGTTGCAGCTGGACCGCGATTTCTGAAATGCTATGACTGCGTTGATCGTGAGGAACGGGTAGTTCTTGTTGCAGCTGGACCGCGATTTCTGAAATGCTATGACGGTGCGTTTTACAGCGCAACGCGCGGATTGGGTTGCAGCTGGACCGCGATTTCTGAAATGCTATGACCGGCACGCGCAAGCGCGCGGTCTCCCAGATAGTTGCAGCTGGACCGCGATTTCTGAAATGCTATGACTGGTTCGTGCTTGCCATTGCCCTTGCCTTTGTTGCAGCTGGACCGCGATTTCTGAAATGCTATGACCTGCCGCTTCTGCGAGCCTGCGCTCTTCGCGTTGCAGCTGGACCGCGATTTCTGAAATGCTATGACCACACGTCGCAATACAACCACTTGGTCCTGGTTGCAGCTGGACCGCGATTTCTGAAATGCTATGACTTGCGGGGGCGGTCACTTGCCTGCCTCCACGTTGCAGCTGGACCGCGATTTCTGAAATGCTATGACCCGCGACAGCGGCGGTGCCCGTCGCGCTGTGTTGCAGCTGGACCGCGATTTCTGAAATGCTATGACCTTACACCGAACGACGCAAGATAATCCTCGGTTGCAGCTGGACCGCGATTTCTGAAATGCTATGACAGCGCCCGCAACATCATCGGTATGATTGGTTGCAGCTGGACCGCGATTTCTGAAATGCTATGACCCTTGAGGTCATCGGGCAAGGCATCATGCAGTTGCAGCTGGACCGCGATTTCTGAAATGCTATGACATAGCTGGCAGGTGAACTTGTCCCTTAGTGTTGCAGCTGGACCGCGATTTCTGAAATGCTATGACCGCATCGTCGATCAGACCCTGCGAAGCTGCGTTGCAGCTGGACCGCGATTTCTGAAATGCTATGACGCACTCCGCTGGCGATGCGGCAGACGTTGCGTTGCAGCTGGACCGCGATTTCTGAAATGCTATGACGCCTCCCTGCCCGCCCCGCTGGTCAATGTGTTGCAGCTGGACCGCGATTTCTGAAATGCTATGACCCGGCAGGGTTTAGTCCTAGTTCCAGCGCCGTTGCAGCTGGACCGCGATTTCTGAAATGCTATGACAAATGGCTGCAACAGCAGGAGCAACCCATGGTTGCAGCTGGACCGCGATTTCTGAAATGCTATGACGTGCGGTTCGCGGTCAACGGCGCGGTCGTCGTTGCAGCTGGACCGCGATTTCTGAAATGCTATGACGTCGGGTCGGGTGGAGAGGTCGATGCCCATCGTTGCAGCTGGACCGCGATTTCTGAAATGCTATGACCAGTCTCGATGACCAGCCGCATTACGGCTCGTTGCAGCTGGACCGCGATTTCTGAAATGCTATGACGTAAATGAGGCCATTCTTATAGTTGCTATTGTTGCAGCTGGACCGCGATTTCTGAAATGCTATGACATCGAGCGCGAAACGCTTGAGCGAGGTTTCGTTGCAGCTGGACCGCGATTTCTGAAATGCTATGACAGGAGGATGGTCGCCGCTGGCCCGCCCATGTTGCAGCTGGACCGCGATTTCTGAAATGCTATGACTCCTGGATCCATTGCTTGACGCCCAGGTAGTTGCAGCTGGACCGCGATTTCTGAAATGCTATGACCCAGGCATCCACAGACCCTCGGCCTCGCGCGGTTGCAGCTGGACCGCGATTTCTGAAATGCTATGACAGAGGTGGTAATGCGGAAACCCATCTTTATGTTGCAGCTGGACCGCGATTTCTGAAATGCTATGACGGACTGGTTACCACCCGGCTTTCGAGGTGGTTGCAGCTGGACCGCGATTTCTGAAATGCTATGACTTTGGTTTAGGCGAACATATCGACTTGTTCGTTGCAGCTGGACCGCGATTTCTGAAATGCTATGACAGCCATCTTAAGAACTCCTAGAGCCTGGGCGTTGCAGCTGGACCGCGATTTCTGAAATGCTATGACCGATGGGTGCCTAACCAGTTGAATTGAGACTGGAAAATCCCCCATCTGTCATAGCAAAAATGCGATGGATCGTCAGAACATGGCGAGCTGATCCGGATTTTTTCGTTGCCGTTGGCGGCTCTGACTCGAAAACCGGATGATGTTTTCATACTGCTTGTCGGTAAAATTGAGCACATGAATCTCCCCGCGTTCGGGAAGATGCGCCTCGATTCGCCGAAGGTAAGTCTCGTAGTGCTCTTTGCCATTACAAAATCGAGCATAGATCGAAAACTGGCTCATTTCAAAGCCTTCATCGAGCAAAAACTCACGAAATTTGGTCGCTTCCCGCGCATGTTCCTTGGTGTCCACGGGCAGGTCAAACATGACGAATATCCACATCAGCCGGTATCCACTCAGGTTCATGCTTCAATCCCCGCCGGTTGCCCGAGCGACGCCCAGTCAAGGGCATCAGGCGGATCGAACAGGGCGAGTGCCGATTTGCGTTCTTCGAAGCTCTTGGCGAGCGATTGAGAGAGCCGCTGGGTAGCCACAGACACGGGGGAAATAGCCCCGCCCAGACGTAAATCATGCGCGATCAGCCGGGCTAGTCGTTGTTTTGCTTCGGGAGTGACGGATTCGATACCCTCGTCAATCATCCGCCGGACCAACCCGTCGACTAGAGGACGAAACGGTTCCACAAGATCGTCAGCCAGCGCGAAGCCGTTAAGCCGATTGTGATGGTGCAGGCCAATTGCAGGGTGCAGCCCGGCCCCGATGATCGACCGGGACACGCAGGATCGCATGACGGTGTAGCCATAATTCAACAGGGCATTGGCACCGTCGGCATTCTGATCGCGGCGGAAATCAGCGCCCATCAGAGCGGGCCAGTATTTTCGCGCTGCCTGCGCCTCCAGATTGTCCGGGTCGCCGGAGCGGACGCGCCGCGCCATCAGCACGAGTGCATTGGCTTCTGCCCTGCCTTGCGCCGCTAGCAACGACGCCTGCATGGTAATCTTGGCGACTATGATTTTCTGCCACAGCTGCTTGAATAGCGGGCGAGGCGCATCCCATTGCGCCCGCATCCTCGCTGCCTGTGCATGGTGGCCATCAATCGGCGACATGAGGGCGACCGGCGCATGGTTGGCAGCGCACAGCACCATGACTGCGCCGCGTTCGGCGAGCGCGACGACAAGGCTGGTCGTCCAGGTTACGCCGTGCGCATGAACAATAACCGCTTGTATATCGTCGAGCGCCACCCGCCCCTGTTCCTGACGATCAAGACTGACAACCAGAAATCCGCGATACGCGGACAGGTGAAGATCATCCGTGGCAATATCAACAATGCGGTCCATGGCCAGCCTTTCGGGGTTGAAGGCTGGCACATCATGGATAATGACTGGTTAACGCGGTCCCGGATCAAAGATACGACCAAGTTCGTCGATACGAATCTGGCGAGCCTTGACCTTTTGTAATGCTGATGCTGATGGCCCCCAGAAAGTGAAAGGGTCATTTCCACTTTTATTACGTTCAACCATGTTGCCCGCTTGCGCGTGTTCTATCAGAAAAATCTGGCCGTTCTGGCCAAATTTCTGCACACGATAGATTTTGCGCGAGCCGTCTTTTTCTAAAGCGACCATATCATTTTGGCGCAGTGCCATGACTTTTTTCGCGGCAGGATGGGGGCGCTCTTCCTGGTAGCCATGCTGATGATGATCGAAGGATGAAATGATACCCGATTTTAGGTTACCGTTCCGGTCCTTCCAGTGGGTTATCCATTTACCATCAGGCATCTGCCAGATTGTATAAAGCGCGTTGGCACCGCCCATGTAGCCCTTAAAGGCGCGACCGGTCTTGTCCTTGATAGGAATCACGGTCAGGCCTTCCCGTACTCGCAAACGGCGGATGCCTTTAAAAATTGGATGCTTCCGAGAAAACTCCAGCACTGCGCGTTCAAAGTCCTTGCCCGAGAGCCCTTCGGTTGCCTCGTACAAGGCGCGTTGCAACGCAGAATCGGGAATGCGAAGCGGGTCGGTCAGGTCAGCAGGCGTCAGGCTTGCTAGGGGAACACGATGGACAACTATGGGCAACCCGCTGTCGCTCGTCAGCCCGGTCAGGCCATAGGCAGTTTCTTTGTGCAGTTTTCCGGTCGTCACATCGCGCCCCTTGACTGGCTTTCCGGCGCGTCCGTGATCCGCTTTGTGGCTGACGGTTGTAGCGAGCACTTTCTCGCGCAACTCATCGCGAAAACGATAGTCGCCTTCATGACGCGCCCATGGCATCGGCAGGCCATCGAACAGCCTATCCAGCTTTTTGTCCTCCGCCCGCGCGGCGGCTTTCGCAATCTCGGCGATTAGTGCCGGGGTCATCACGCCGACCACTGCCGCATCGATGGCGTGATGACGATGATCGAGCCGGTTCTTAGGGGCGTTGCTATGCTCGTTTTCTACCCAGTTATGGTCTGGCAGAATGTCATTGAGACCCCACAGCCGCCGGAGCATTGCCGTCATCGAGCCATGCACCGCAAAGACATGACGTTCGCCGCGCACGGGATAGAGGCAGGCCAGATATTTGGCGGCGATACGGGTAAGATATTGGGTGTCAGTCAGCTGCCGGGGTAAAAAGCTGCCTTCTTGTGTCTGGTAGCGCGCGATGGCATCGGGGCCGAAGCGCCACTGCTTTGACTTATGTAGCCTTGATACCTGGTCCTGAATTTTTGCCCAGCGGACAGGATCGCGGCCCCATCGTCCCCATGGCGTATCGTTGCCCTTGGCCTTATTGCAACGGCCATGCGCGAGCACCTTATTGCCGATACTATCGTCAAAGCACTGCGAATAGGGAATGATGTGGTCAATATCGACCTCGCCGTTGCGGATCATTCCCTGACTGATCATTTCGCCGCAATAGGGACAACGACGGTCGAGCACGTTGCCGGGATTGAGATCGCTCCATAGCCGCAGGATGAGTCGGTTTCGACCGCTGTCCCGCATAGCCATCGTGCCGAGCTTGTCGCTTCGTGCTCTCGCGGCATCAGTGTTGACTTTGATCTGCTTGCTGTAGGCGATTTTCTCCTTTTCGTTCATCTTCAGTTCGCGGGCGAGTTCGACAAAGATAAAATCCGGCTTTCCGTAGGCGCGGATTATAGCGTTCACCAGCCGGCCCAGCTGGCGCAGACCGATATGCACGGTGGGGTTGGTAATCTTGCCGAACCGGCGTTCCTCGGCGTCGCCATAATCATCCTTACCCGGCGCAATCTCACGAGTAAGAACCTCTCCATAGTAGGGCAACTCGTCGAAGTCCTCGCCTGTCCGGTGGTCGCTGTGGTGAAAACCTGCCCGTTCAGCCGCCTGAGCATAGGTAGGCACATCATCAGCCCTCAACTGTTCGAGCAACGCTTTGGTAGCGGTCAAACCGAATCGGCCATGACCTTCCGGCAATCTGGCATTGCCGATGGCTTCCGCAGATGCATCATCCAGCCCGTAACGCGCCTTTAGCCAACCAATCAACGTCTGAGAGTTTTCCTCTTCGAGCAGCCTGTCGATGATTTCACATTGTTCTTCGCCGCTGAAATGCGGCCAGCGCGTGCCGAACAACTTTTTGCCGGAAAGTTCCGCGCGAACTTCGTCCCCGGCCAATTCCTTGCGGTTTTCGCTTTCCTTGTTGAAGCGTTCGCCGTCCTTCAGCTTGATCGCTTTACCCAGAGTTTCAAAGCTGACCTTCTTCTTGTCTCGCAATTTCAAGATCAGAGTATCGCGTTCTTGCACGCTGAGCGGGCGGCTGGCGGCGCCCGCGGCCACAACCGCAAGCTGGTTTACCTCCTCATACAAGCGACGCTGCTGAAACAGGGGATGTGCCTTGGGCAGGCGCAGTTCGTCGTCCGGCACCCCGTTCATTCCGGCAAAGGTGCAGAGGCCCACTACTGCCGGTTTCAAATCGCGCTGAAATTCAATGATGCGAAATATGTCATGCCAGGCGGCATCACTTAGCAAGGCCGGATGATATGCCTTTTGCACATCCCAAATCGCGCGGAATTCGTCCAGGATATGCCGACGGTCAGGATAGAAATCATAGCCATCGGCATCGGGCCGCATCCGCACTCGCTTGCCTTTGGTGCCACCTGATTCCTGATCGCGCATGACCAGAAACTGTCCCAGCGTTTGCGCGCCGAGCCGCTTCATCTCCGCATCAAGCAGTTTAGTTGCAGGCGCAATCTTGCCTGCATCTTTCTCGTCCGCCGATTTGCGATCCGCCTTCCGGTTGGATTTGAAGCCACGTCGCTGGTTAAGGTGAAACAAGGCGCGGCCAAGCTGGTATGGCGAAATCTCCTCAGAAAGCGCCCTAACCCGCAAGTCATACGGGTCTTCCGCTGCCAGCGCCTTTCCCGCCAAATCATCAAAGGGCAGCAGTCCGTGTTTGCGCAGTTCCCGAAGCATCGCGTCTCTACGCCCAAGGTAACGGTCCCGTCGCCGTCGCATTCCCCGTGCCTCACGCCGCTTCACAGCCAGCGATGTGCCTGATCCGGGAATGGGGAGTTTGGACGGCTCGCGCCCATCCGAGAAGATGCGCGAACCGATGGCCCTGATACTGTCGCCATCATACAAGCACCAGCCGATGCTGTTGGTGCCGATGTCGAGGCCCAGTCGTGTCGTCATGCAGCCGCCCATTCGATTATTTAGCAAGATCAATGTAATTGATCGCAGTCTGACGGGTTGACGTCAATCAGGGCAATGCTAATCTAGGCGCTCAGAAATCGCAGGTCTGGTTGTTAACAAGCAATCTGAATTGCACCAAATCGAGGCGGGGGCTGCGGCCCCCGCCTTCATTTTGCAGCGTCCCAAATCAATCCGATTATGCCGCAACCTTGCATGATCCTGTCAGTCAGCGGCCACCACGCTAAAGCTCAACGATTTCGCTGTGATGATACATCTGCGTGATCTGGTTGTGTTTTACGCGAAACTGACTGCGTCGCTTGATTTCTGGCTTCGGCGTTGAGGCCTTTTCGATCTTTATGCCGGGATCATAGTATACGATGCCCGCAGTGAAGGCCTTCAAAAACAACAGGAAGTCAGTTTGCTCGCAAAGCAAAACACGCGGCCCGTAGGCGTATTCCGGTGGCGGCGTCCGGAAAAGCGAAGGCACATATGCTGCCTGTGCGTGCTTTCGGTTCCAGTGCTGCATCATGCCGGTGAAGGACCAAGCAGCCGCCACTTCATCTTCCCGGTTGCGCAGTGAAATGCCGCCGTTCAGGTCGGTGATCGTTCCGCTGGCCGGATCATAGCCGTCTACGGCTATCCGCAACCCCGTGTCCGCATGGTAGTCCTTGTCGCAGGTGTAGACGCCGCCGAAATTATATCGGTCCGGCTTTCCGCTCTTGTCGGGGTAGCCGTAACGACGGAGGAATTCAGCCGGGCCTTGTGTTTTGTAAACGCCGCCCGTTGGCTCGGGTGTCATCAGCGTGACCGGAGTTTTGGGCAGGAATTTCCTGAAGTCGCCAACGCCATATTGCTTCACTTCCCACCCCATGAAGTCTGGTTCGGAATAGCCGTTGGGTGTGATGCCAAGCTCAGCTTCCAGCGTGTAACCACCACCATTCCTCGCCGAGTATGGCAACTTACGTCCATCCCGCGCCAGCTTTTGCGATGCGATCCAATGGAGGCCATAAATCCGGCGCAGTTCCGCGAGCAAAATTTCTCTGGTGCTAGTTTTCTGCGCGAGGTCCACGGGCAGTTCATGGAAAACGCCGATTGTCTCCCAAGGTGTGGCGTTCAGCTCAGCGGTTATGGGATCACCCGGCCCAGTGGCATAGCCGAGCACATCGCCATCGAGCGTGATGCCAAAAAACAGGACGCGGCCAGGATCTCGCACGGTCATAAGGTTCGAAGGCGCCGCCTTGCAGCCCTTCAAGAACCCCGACATCCGGACCTCGGGATAATCAGGATACAGAATTAGCTGAGCATCCGGGGCCGGATGCCGCCCGTCCGCATCGAGCCAGAAGAAATTCACCTTGGCTTTGGGGCGGTCCTGTTTGCTCCCCGCCATTGGTCGTGTGTCGATAACAATCTCGCCATGCGGAATGACGTTGAGAGCACCGAATCCGCCGCCCAAATAGACCTGATTTTTTGAATTGTCGTTTGGCGACAGCTTCTTTGCGTAGATTCTCTCCGCGCCATGATCACGCATCAGATTCAACAGTTGTGACAACGATGCAGACAAATCATTTGCCCCTGATCGAAAATGTTTCTTCTGGAGATTTTATCCAGTCTGCGAGTTCCTGCATAGCCTGCCCTACATCAAGCCTAGTTCGGCCTTTCAAGGCGCATTCCCATATTACCGCTACGCGCCATCCGCTCTGCCGTAATTCTGAGATGGCCCGCGCGTCATTGGCCACATTCCGGTTAATCTTTGCGTGCCAAAACTCTGACCGCGTTGCGGGCCACGTGAACAAATGGCAGTCATGATGATGCCAAAAGCACCCATTCACGAAGATGACGGCGCGGTGCCGGGCAAGGACTATATCAGGCTTACCCGGCAGGTTTGTGACATGGAGACGATAGCGAAGGCCCATGGCGTGGAGGGCTTTGCGCACGATCAGTTCCGGCTTGGTATTGCCGCTCCTGATCGCAGCCATATTTCGGCTTCGTGTTGGGGCATCATGAACGTCGGCCAAAGTCAGGCCGCTTTGCGGGACTGCGAACGATCAAGTAGCGCCTGAATGTGTGGCTGCATGATTCTCGCAACCTCATGAAAGACTGGAACAGCCACTGAATTTCCGAATTGCTTGTAAGCCTGCGTATCGGACACAGGGATACGGAAATCGTCGGGGTATCCCATGAGCCGCGCACATTCTCGGGGCGTCAAACGCCTCGGGTTTTTGCCCTTGCCGCGACTGACCAGAATTTCCGAGCCATCCTTATAGTATCGCGCAGACAGTGTCCGGGCCACATCATCCGGGGTCACCAGGCCAAAGCCGAAGCCATTTCCCGCAGCTTTATGTTTGGCGGCGTAGTTCTGGAGATATTCCCAGAGTTTCGGGGTCAGCGTGTATTTCTCATTCACGATGGCATCTGGGCCGAGCGTGTATGGATGCTCCGCAATTTCCGATCCGTCCGCCGGATGAAGAATATCACGCAAACGGCGCGTCCCCTTTTCGGGTAGCCGCAGGCGATCCCATGAGAACGGCACATCATCCCGAAAACCGACGATGACGATGCGTTCCCGATGCTGAGGCACAAAATGCCCGGCGTCGATCACCTTATACCAGACGTGATAGCCGAGTTCTTCCCGAAGCGTTTTCAAGATCACCTCGAACGTGCGTCCACGATCATGACTAGTGAGGTTCTTGACGTTTTCGAGCATGAACGCCGCCGGGCGTTTGGCATCAAGGATACGCGCAACATCGAAAAACAGAGTGCCTTGTGCTTCACAGGCAAAACCATGGCTGCGACCGAGTGAATTTTTCTTAGAAACGCCCGCGATGGAAAATGGCTGGCATGGGAATCCTGCCAGCAGCACATCATGATCGGGCACTTCGTGCGCGTCTTTCAGTTCTGTGATGTCACCGAAAATGGGATGATTGTCCCGGAAATTGGCCGTGTAAGTCTGTTGCGAGAACTTGTTGTATTCGGAGGTGAAGACGCAGTGCCCCCCGATTGCGTCGAAGCCTTTCCGCAAACCGCCGATGCCTGCAAACAGATCGATGAAATTGAACCGGGTATGCGCCGCTTCGCCAGATGTATCCCCCACGACCGAGCGCAGGAACGTGAGCGCAGCTTCACGCGGCAATCCCTCACCAGACTCCCAGCGGTAGAGCTGCCGTGTGCTGTATCCCAGCCGGGCCGACAGGTCCTCAATGCTGACACCAGCCCGAGCGCGGAGAACTGAAAATTCGTTGGTTGTCATGATGCCTCTGGGAATATTTCTGACATGGTGTCGCGAGATGACCCAGATAGCAAGCGCTCAATGGCCGCAGTGCACAGAAATGTACTTGTTACGTTCCTATGGCGGTTTGCGTTTCCACGCAAACGCTAAGCATGGCTATGCGTTTGAACGGTTCCATAAACCGTAACGCACGCATACCTGGGACGCGACGCAAGGAAGTCCAATCAAATTGCCTTTGCTTGTTGTTCTCGTGATCGTTCAGGCATGATGTCGGTTTCCAACTCGAATGCCCGCTTGCCCTTGCGCTTCCACAGCACCAGCGCCTGCTCACGTTCCTCGCCGCGCAGCTTGGCGGCAACGGTGAGGAACGCGCCGTAGAGCGTGGCGCGATCATCATCGGCGAGTTCGACCAGTCCGGCCTTCACGACCAGGCCGCCGAGTTCGATCAGTTGCCGCGTGCGTTCACGTCGCTGGACCTGCCATTCGCGCATGTCGGTTCGCGCCTTCGCTGCTTCAAGCCGATGCCGCGTCGCCGTCAGGCGGGAGAGTGCCATCCGGTTGGCCTTGAGGTCCGCCGCCACGCTTGCGCGCCTTGCTCTGAAAGAAGGCCGCGCCGCGCTTGCGCCACACCTCCTTCCGTTGAGCTTCACTGGTTTCCGCAATGACAAGCAGCGCACCGGCCAGCGTTTCCGCATCGGTCGCATCGGCCCCGGTGGCGATCACCAGTTCGCCAAGCTGCTGCACGCGGCGTTCCTTGAGTTGCCTTGCCTTGTCAGCGAGCGCCTTCAGTTCCGAATCAAAGTCACGGGGTTTGCGCATCGAAGTTCTCCATTGAGGGGTGATGCGTTCATGATAATATCGATGCTCTCCCAATGCTGTAGAGTCGTCGAGACGGCCTGATACTGCATAGTCCCGAGCAGGATTTTATCATGGGAGGGCGCGCTTATACGTCGTGCCGACGTGGCGCTCATGGCGTAGATGGTTTGCCGTCATGGCGATCTTCCACCTCTCCGTCAAAGTCATCAGCCGGTCGAGCGGGCGCAGCGCTGTGGCCGCAGCAGCCTATCGCGGCGGCGAACGGCTGCACGACGAGCGGCTGGATCGCGACCATGACTTCACCAACAAGGACGGGGTCGTTCATTCCGAAGTGCTGCTGCCGGAAGGCGCGCCGGAGGAATTCGCCGACCGGGAAAAGCTCTGGAACGCGGTTGAGGCCGCCGAGAAGCGCAAGGACGCGCAGCTCTCCCGTGAGGTCGAATTCGCCATTCCGCGCGAGCTGACCAAGGAACAGGGCATCGAACTGGCGCGCGAATTCGCCGAGGCCGAGTTCGTCGAGAAGGGCATGATCGCCGACCTCAATGTCCATTGGGATATTGGCGCGGACGGTCAGCCCAAGCCCCACGCCCATGTCATGCTCACCCTGCGCGAAGTCGGCAAAGACGGGTTCGGCCCGAAGGTGCGCGACTGGAACAAGGCCGAGCTGGTTGAGCAATGGCGCGAGCGCTGGGCCGACCACGTCAATCAGCGGCTCGCCGAACTCAATATCGATGCACGGATCGATCACCGCAGCCTGGAAGCGCAGGGCATTGCGCTGGAGCCGCAGGACAAGATCGGCCCCGCCGCTTCGCGCATGGGCGTGCGCGGGCTGGAGGCTGAGCGGATTGAGGAACATCGCGCCGTCGCGCAGCGCAACGGCGAGCGGATCATTGCCAATCCGGCTGTCGCACTGGACGCGATCACGCACCAGCAGGCTACGTTCACGCCCCGCGACCTTGCCATGTTCGTGCATCGGCACAGCGATGGGAAAGAGCAGTTCGATTTGGCGATGAGCGCGGTGCGCGGATCGTCCGACCTGATCGCGCTGGGCAAGGACGGGCGCGGCGAAGAGCGGTTCACATCCCGGCAAATGATCGAGACTGAACAGCGGCTTGGCCGCGCATCGGAATTGCTCGCGGAGCGCGAGCGGCATCAGGTCGAAGATCGTGGCCGGGAAGGCGCGCTGGCGCACGCGGCGGAGCGCGGGCTGGCGCTTTCCGGCGAGCAGCGCGCGGCGTTCGAGCATGTGACCGATGGGCGCGGCCTCAGCGTCGTTGTCGGCTATGCCGGGACCGGCAAGAGCGCGATGCTGGGCGTAGCGCGCGAGGCATGGGAGAGCGCGGGCTACACCGTTCGCGGTGCCGCCCTATCCGGCATTGCCGCCGAGGGACTGGAGCATGGTTCGGGCATTGCCTCGCGCACCATTGCCAGCCTTGAACATCAGTGGAGCCAGGGCCGCGAACTGCTCACTTCGCGCTATGTGCTGGTCATCGACGAAGCAGGCATGGTCGGCACGCGCCAGATGGAGCGCGTTCTCTCCCATGCCGCAGATGCAGGCGCGAAGGTTGTCCTGGTTGGCGACCCGCAGCAGCTCCAGGCCATCGAAGCCGGAGCGGCCTTTCGGGCGATCCATGAACGGCACGGCGGCGTCGAAATCAGCGAAGTGCGCCGCCAGCACAAAGGCTGGCAGCAGGATGCCACCAGGCACCTTGCCACCGGGCGCACCGGCCTTGCCATTCAGGCCTATGGCGAACGGGGCATGGTGCATGTTGCCGAGACGCGGGAGGCAGCACGTAGCGAGCTGATCGAGCGTTGGGACCGCGACCGGCAGGCCAGCCCCGGCGATACGCGGATCATTCTCACCCACACCAATGACGAGGTGCGCGAACTCAATGACGCGGCGCGCGGAAAGCTGCGCGCCAGTGGTGAGCTGGGCAATGACGTGGCCATCCGCGCGACACGAGGCGAGCGTCAGTTCGCCAGCGGCGACCGGATTATGTTCCTGCGCAATGAGCGGGGCCTGGGCGTCAAGAATGGCACTCTGGGCACCGTCGAGCAGGTGATGCCGCAACGCATGGCCGTGCGCACCGACGATGGCCGCAACGTCGCATTCGACACCAAGGATTATGCGCATATCGATCATGGCTATGCCGCCACGATCCATAAGGCGCAGGGCATGACGGTGGACCGGGCGCATGTGCTGGCCACGCCGGGGATGGATAGCCACGGTGCCTATGTCGCCATGTCCCGCCATCGTGACGGCCTTGCCTTGCATTATGGCCGCGATGACTTCGCCGACCAGTCGAAACTGGTCCGCACGCTGAGCCGCGAGCGCAGCAAGGACATGGCGAGCGACTACAAGCCCGAGCAGCAGTTCGCCGAACGGCGCGGCATCACCTTCCGCGAGCGGATTGTCGAAATCGCCCGGCAGTTGCCGGAACGGGCGAAGTCGATCTTCGCCGGTTTCCGCCCGCAGCCTAACCGGCTCGAAGCGCTGCCCACCGATCAGGCTGGCATGTCCGATCAGCGCCGGGCGGTCGAACGCTATGCCCGTGCAGTCACCGACATAGGGCAAATGCGCGAACAGGGATTGCCGGTCCTTCCGCACCAGCGCGACGCGCTTGAGAAGGCCGGGAAGGCGCTCGATGCGGTCCGCCCGCATGGCACCACCGACCTCGCCAGTGCGTTGCAGCGCCAGCCCTCGCTGGCCCGTGATGCCGCCGATGGTCGCAGCCAGGGTGCTATCCGCGCCATGCAACTTGAAGGCGAAATCCGCATCGATCCCGCGCAGCGCGCCGACCGCTTTGTCAACGATTGGCAGCGCCTTGGGCAGGCACGACAGGCCATGCAGCGCGATGGCGACACCAGGGGCGCGCACAGGCTCACCAGCCATATGACGGACATGGCGAAGAGCCTGGAGCGCGACGCGCAGGTCGAATCCCTGCTGCGCAGTCGCACCCGCGAACTTGGCATCAAGACAGAACTCGGTCGCGATCTGGCCCGCGACCTTGCCGCTTCCATCTCAATGGAGCGGAGCCGGTCAATCGGCATGGGCCTGTAGGAGTAGCGTAATGGATACCGATGCTGATGACGTGGAACTCACCTTGGACCTTGAGCAGGAGCCGGAACCCGATCCCGGCCCACTCACCTCTGATACCGTAACCGATCCCGCCGCCGAGGCGTTTGCCCGCCTTGAGGGCGAGTTGGCCCTGATGCGCCGGGCGGTGCAGCACCTTGCCGCCGAGCGTGCAGACATTGTCATTCCCGACTACGGCGCGACCCTGACCGACATGGCCAAGCGGATGGGCGCGATCAGCGAGAGCCTGAAGGGCATGGCTTGTCATCCCGCGATGCAGATGACCCCTGACAGCATAGGCAATCGGATTGCCGCCGCAGCCGAGGCAGCGCGGCGCAGCGATCAGGACAGGATCACTCAGGCCCGGAGCGACTTGAGCCACGCCGCTCAGGAGATGCGCGGCGTCACCGCCCAAGCGCGCACTGCCGCAGAGCAGCGCCAGCAGGTTTACCATGTAGCAGGCGGTGCTATGCTGGCAGGCATCCTGCTATGGTCCTTCCTTCCCGGCACCATTGCCCGTGCCATGCCCGAAAGCTGGCACTGGCCGGAGCGCATGGCCGCGCGGCTGGTGGGCGCATCCTCTCGCTGGGACGCAGGCGCACGGATGATGCAAAGCGACAGCCCCGAGGCATGGAATGCACTGGCGCAGACAGCCGACATCCAGCGCGATAACCGCGATGCCATTGACGCTTGCCGGAAGTCAGCCGCAACCTCGCAGCAGCCGGTTCGATGCACCGTCAGGATTCGTCCCGTGTCGCAGCCAAAAAGCAGATGATGGTATCAGCGAGGTTGGGTTGGCGTCCCAGATAGGTCCGACGAGGATCACCACGACCCACGCAAAATGTGGGAATCAATGTGGGACTGCTTATTCTGGAACTCCACTTTATCGTGTAAAAGCAACACGATAAAGTGGTTGACTGGTGCCCAGAAGAGGACTCGAACCTCCACGACCTTGCGATCGCCAGCACCTGAAGCTGGTGCGTCTACCAATTCCGCCATCTGGGCACGGGGTAGGAGCGGGCGCTTAGCGGCGCGGCGGTCCGCTTGTCAACTGCGCTGCCACGCCTTGCGCAATTTTATTTGCCGAGGCACGGTTTCGCGTCGCTGCGCCCGCCCTCCCCCTTGCCCCGCGCGGCGCTTCGCGGCATGGGGAAGCGCATTCGGCGCCGCGGAGCGCGCACAGAGAATCGGATACAGGCGGACATCATGCAAAAGCTGGACGGACAATTGATCACCGTACTGGGCGGCGGCGGCTTCCTTGGTCGCTATGTCGTCCAGCGGCTGCTCGCGCGCGGCGCACGCGTCCGCGTTGCCGAACGCGAACCGCGCAAGGCGGTGTTCCTGAAGCCGCTCGGCGGGCTTGGCCAGACGCAGTTCGCCGCCGCCGATGTTCGCGATCCCGCCAGCGTCGCGCGCGTCGTCGCGGGCAGCGACGCCGTGATCAATCTCGTCGGCGCATTCGACGACATGTATGCGGTGCAGGCCGACGGCGCGGGCCATGTCGCGGCGGCGGCCAAGGCGGCCGGCGTCGGCACGCTCGTCCATGTCTCGGCCATCGGCGCCGACAGCGAAGCGCCCTCGGCCTATGGCCGCAGCAAGGGCGATGGCGAACTGGCCGTGCGCAAGGCCTTTCCGTCGGCGGCGATCCTGCGCCCCTCGATCCTGTTCGGGCGCGAAGATCATTTCATCAACCGTTTCGCCGGCCTGATCCGCTTCCTTCCCGCGATCCCGGTAATCGCGCCGAAGACGAAGCTTCAGCCGGTCTATGTCGGCGACGTCGCCGATGCCGTGGTCGCCGCGCTCGATGCCGATGCCGCCGGCAAGACCTTCGAACTCGGCGGGCCGCAGGTGCTGACGATGATCGAGCTGCAACGGTGGATTGCCGAGGCGACGGGGCGCCAACCCCTGTTCGTCGAGCTTCCCGACATGGTGTCGGCGGCGCTCGCGACCGGTCTCGGCTGGGCGCCCGGAGCGCCGATCACCAAGGATCAATGGCTGATGCTGCAGCGCGATAATGTCGTCGCGGACAAGGCGGCGGGGCTCGCCCGGCTCGGCATCACGCCGGCATCGCTTGCCTCGGTCGCCGACGGCTGGCTCGTCCAGTATCGCCGCAACGGACGGTTCGCGCAGACCGCCTGACCCTCCATCCCCCGGCGCACTGGCGAATCCCGAAAAAGCTGCTACGCCTTTCGGCGGGTCGCATCTTTATTGGCGGGGGACGCTGATGCGATATGGGGGAATGACCGCGCTGGTCGCGGTGTCGATGCTGCTTGCGGGGTGCGACAATACACCCGCGGATCTACATGGATTGCCGAAGGATGCCGCCGAACGCGCAACGCTGTGCGGCCGCGCGGCGCTCGCCTACACGGCGGCGGGCGGCGACAAGGATGCTGCCGAACAGAAGCGGCGGCAGGAGCTGCTGCAAAAGATGGTCAACGCGACCGACTTCTTCAGCGCCACCGGGCTCGACGATGCGAAGGGCAAGGCGCTGCTCGGCGACATCCAGGCAACGCTGGCGGGCGGCAACTGGCTCGCGACGCTGAACAATTGCAAGGCGGCCTATGCGCTCGGTGACGCCGAACCGCTGCCGAAACTGCCCGAGGATCCGAAGACCAAACCCGCCGCCTGCGCCGCGGTCGCGGTCGCTTCCGCCTTTGGCGACGGCAATGTCGATATCGCGGCGATCCAGAAAAAGGTGCTGACCAACCCGCAATCCTCCTATTTCCTGATCGCCGCGGCGGGCCAGGACGGCGGCCTTGCGGCGGCGCAGAACGCGATGGCGTCGCAGATCCAGTGGGCGATTTCGTCGGGCGCGGTCGGGCCGCTGACCGAGGCTTGCGTCAAGGATTATCCGAAGGCGGCGGCGAACACCGCGGTCACCCTGCCCGCCGACGACGGCCAGGCGGTGGCGGCGTGCAGCTTCAGCGTCGGCCTGTTCCGCGAACTGACCGGCGCCGAAGGCGATGCGGCCAAGGCGGTGCAGAAGAAGCTGGAGGCGGCAAAGGTCATTCCCGACGTCGAACTCGCGACCAGCCCCAAAAAGCTGATCGCGCAGGCGCTCGACCTCGGCCCGCCGGCCAATGTGCTGAAGGCGTGCGACGCACGGTTCAAATAGCCGCTGGCAAAATCGACCTGCGCTGCGTAGGTTTCGCGAAGGACAAGGGCGTCCGGCATTTGTCGGGCGCCCTTTCGCTTACTCGAACCTTCATATTGGAACCCCATGAGCATCTGGCTGACCGCGATCATCCTCGGCATCGTCGAAGGACTGACCGAATTTCTCCCCGTCTCGTCGACGGGCCACCTGATCCTTGCAACCGAATTGCTGGGCTACGACGCCTCGAAATGGGCGATTTTCAACATCGCGATCCAGCCCGGCGCGATCCTGGCGATCGTCGTGCTCTACCGGCGCCTGTTCTGGGAGATGTTCACGGGCTTTTTCCGGCGTGAGCCGGTGGCGATCGCCTTCGTGCGCAACCTCCTGCTCGCCTTCATACCGGCGGTCGTGCTGGGGCTGGCGTTCGGCGACTATATCGAGGCGCTGCTGGAAAATGCCGTGGTCGTCGCCTGGGCGCTGATCATCGGGGGCATCGGCATCCTGCTGGTCGAACGTTTCGCGAAGCCAAAGGAAAGCGGCGGCGTCGCGGCGCTGTCGACGCGCCAGTCGATCATCGTCGGCCTGGTCCAGTGTATCGCGATGATCCCGGGCGTCAGCCGATCCGGCGCGACGATCATGGGCGCGATGGCGCTGGGCATCGATCGCAAGACGGCTGCCGAGTTCAGCTTTTTCCTGGCGCTGCCGACGCTCACCGGCGCGACGGTGCTTCAACTCGCCAAACATCATGACGCGATCACGAAGAACGACATTGGCCTGATCGCGGTCGGCGCGCTGGTGTCGTTCGTTGTTGCCTGGGCGGTCATCAAGGCCTTTCTGGCGGTGGTAACCCGTTATGGCTTCGCGCCTTTCGCCTGGTATCGAATCATCGTCGGCATTGCGGCCCTGGCATGGCTCGCAACCAGATAGGGCCGATACGATACTATATGCGAAAGATAGTTGCGCACGACACTAAATTCATCCTTTAGGCCTGTATTTTAGGTCATCATTGCTGACCTATCCTGCATTTCGTCCGTGACAGCCCGGGTCGGGCCATGCATTTGCCCCTTCAAGAAGGGGATACTGCATGGCTTCCGAACGCATGCTCCAGTTTGTGGGGCGTGAACAATCCTATCCGGACAAGCGCTCCGCCGAAGAACGCGCGCGCGATTTCCGCGAGATCGCCGAGCGCTATGCCGCGCCCGATGCCGACGCACAGGCGGCGCGCTGTTCGCAGTGCGGCGTTCCCTATTGCTCGGTCCATTGTCCGCTGCACAATCATATTCCCGACTGGCTGCGCCTGACCGCCGAAGGACGGCTGCGCGAGGCGTATGAGCTTTCGAACGCGACCTCGACGATGCCCGAAATCTGTGGCCGCATCTGCCCGCAGGATCGCCTGTGCGAGGGCAATTGCGTCATCGAGTTTTCGGGTCATGGCGCGGTGACGATCGGCAGCGTCGAGAAATATATCACCGACACGGCCTGGGCCGAAGGCTGGGTTGAGCCCGTTCAACCGGGCAAGCCGACCGGCCAGTCGGTCGGGATCATCGGCGCGGGCCCGGCCGGCCTGACCGCCGCCGAATATCTGCGCGTCCAGGGGCACGAGGTTCATGTCTATGACCGGCACGACCGCGCGGGCGGCCTGCTGACCTATGGCATCCCCGGCTTCAAGCTGGAAAAGGATGTCGTGATGCGCCGCATCGATCGGCTGCGCGAAGGCGGCATCCATTTCCACCTCGGCTTCGAGGTCGGCAAGGATGCCACGCTCGACCAGCTCCGTCAGAAGCACGACGCGATGCTCGTCGCGACCGGCGTTTACAAGGCGCGCGAGATCAACGTGCCCGGCAACGAAGCGGGTGGCGTCATCGCCGCGCTCGACTATCTGATCGCCTCGAACCGCAAGAGCTTCGGCGACGATGTTCCGGCCTTCGATGACGGCAGCCTCGATGCGAAGGACAAGCATGTCGTCGTCATCGGCGGCGGCGATACCGCGATGGACTGCGTCCGCACCGCCGTCCGCCAGGGCGCCAAGTCGGTGAAGTGCCTCTATCGCCGCGACCGGGAGAATATGCCCGGCTCGCAGCGCGAGGTCGCCAATGCCGAGGAAGAGGGCGTCGAATTCGTCTGGCTCTCCGCCCCGGAAAGCTTCACCGCCGACAAGGCGGTCAAGCAGGTCGCCGTTGCCGGCATGCGCCTGGGCGCCCCCGACGCGAGCGGCCGGCGCAGCCCCGAACTCGACCCGGGCCGCAAGTTCGACCTGCCCGCCGACATGGTGATCAAGGCGCTTGGCTTCGATCCCGAAGAACTGCCGCACCTGTTCGGCTCGCCCGACCTGTCGGTGACGCGCTGGGGCACGCTGCGCGTCGATCATCAGACGATGATGACCAGCCTGCCGGGCGTGTTCGCTGCGGGCGACATCGTGCGCGGCGCCAGCCTGGTCGTCTGGGGCATCCGCGACGGACGCGACGTCAGTGAACAGATGGCGAAGTGGCTGAAGGCAAAGGCGGCAGCCGGTGAAAGGAAGGCTGCATGAAACGCATGCTGACCTTGCTCGCCGGTGCCGCGATGGCCAGCGTTCCGGCGCTTGCGGCCGAACCCGCGAAAGTGCCGCCGCCGCCCATCTATGTGCCCGCCCCGCCCCCCTCGCCCGCGCCGCCGCCGGTTCGGACCGAGGCCGGCTTTGCCTTGGCGCAGCGACTGACGCTTCTGGTGTTGCCGCCGGAAGTGGTGATCGAGCAGAATCGCGAAGCGGTTGCGCTGGGCTTTGACGCCGAAGCGAAGAAGAGCCCGGAACTGGGGATGTTGCTGGAACAGCATCCCGGACTGCGCACCAAGCTCATCGACACCGGGAAACGCGAACTCGACCGCATCCTGGCCGCCGGGCTGCCCGACATGCAGCGGAGCATGGCCGAATTCTATGTCCGCAACCTCGATGAAGCGACGCTGCGTACCGTGGTCGAATTTTACGAAACCGACCTTGGCCGCAAGCTGGTGCAGATCGAATATCAGAGCATCGACACGAAAGCCGTTACCGACAGCCGGTTCAGCAGCACGGAAGAGTTTACACGGTCGGACGTCGACCAGCTCTATTCGGGCGTCGAGGCCCGGATGGTGAAAGCGCTGACGCCGCAGGAACGCACCAAGGTCGCGACCTTCACGCTCAGCCCCGCCGGGCGAAAGCTGTTCCGCCTGACGAGCCAGACCAAGGATCTGTCGGTAAAGCTGATCAATGACCTGATCGGCCCGCATCGCGCCGAACTTGAGGCGGCCTATGCCGAAGCCGTCGCGGAATATTTCTCTTCCGGCGCGGCGGCGAACTGACATGCGCCGCCTCAGCATCGCATCCCTTTTGCCGCGCCCTTTTTTGCCGCGCGTTGCCGAAATGGTTGAAAGCAAGGCCGAAAAGCGAAATGAAGCCGACATGACCAACTGGGGAAGGAATAGCATCATGTCGAACTGGAAATCCGCTCTGCTCGCCGGAGCCATGGCGTTCGCGCCCGTCCACGCCACCGCCGCGCCGAAGGAAGCGCCGCTCGCGGAAGCCGTCGCGCCCGCCGACGATCAGGACGAGGTGAACAGCGAAGCCGAAATGGCCAATGCCAAGGCCAAGATGCAGAAGGAAATCGATCAGGCGATCGCGATGATCGAAAAGATTTTCGGCGTCGACAAGCTGCCGCCGATCGCTCCTGCCCAGCTTGCGCTCGCACAGCAGACGACGACCGCGCTCGTCCCGCCGGGCAGCCTCGCGAAGATGATCGACAATATGTACGGCAAGTTCTTCAAGGGCTTGATGGGCGAACTTGGCGGCATGTCTGACCTGATGCTGTCGATCAAGACCGGCGTCGAAAGCGAAAAGATCGAGGCGCTCGACGAAAAGAGCAAGGCCGCGATCGCCGATCTGTTCGACCCGCAGCGCCAGCAGCGCGAAGAACAGGCGATGAATGTCATCAAGCCGCTGATCACCGAGGCGCTCGGCGATCTGGAAGGCCCGATGCGCAACGGCATGGCCCATGCCTTTGCCCGCAAGTTCACCGCGCAGCAGCTTGGCGAAATGAACGCCTTCTTCGCGACGCCGACGGGCAAGGCCTATGCCGACGAATGGATGGCGCTGCAGGCCGATCCCGAAGTGATGCTGGCGATGGTCAAGGCGGTACCGCCGCTGATCAACAAGTTCATGGATCGCGGGCCGGAGATCGAGGGCAAGCTGAAGGACCTGCCCAAGGAACGGCAGCTTGCCGACCTCAGCGACGCCGAACTCGTAAAGCTGGCCAAGCTGATGAAGGTCGACGTCAAGACGCTGAAGGAAAATCGCGACGCCTGGAAGACCGCGGACGAGGACGCAACCGAGGTGACGATGGACGCCGCCGATGCCGCCGCCGATGCCGCGACAGCCGCCGCGGATGCCGCTGGCGACTGGGATCCGTCCTTTGACCGCGAGAATTGGTCGGAAGCCGACCGCACGCGCGTCGAAGAGTTGGAAACCGCCGCCAGCGAGGCCTCTTCGGCCGCCTATGACGCCGAACAGGCCGCGATCGCGAACGCGCGCAAGAAAAAGCCATCAAAATAAAAGCGGCAACTGCCGACAGGAACTGTGACATGACCCATTATCCGACCCCCGATCACGCGCGGCTCGCCGCCGAAGGCATGTACCGCCCCGACCTTGAATCCGATGCCTGCGGCGTCGGCATGGTCGCGGCGACCGACGGCAAACCGTCGCGCCGCGTCGTCGAGGCGGCGATCGAGGCGCTGCGTGCTGTGTGGCACCGCGGCGCCGTCGACGCCGACGGGAAGACGGGTGACGGCGCGGGTATCCATGTCGACCTGCCGGTCCGCTTCTTCGACGATGCGATCGCGGCGTCGGGGCACAAGGTGCGCCCGAACCGCCTCGCCGTCGGCATGATCTTCCTGCCGCGCACCGATCTGGGCGCGCAGGAAGAATGCCGCACGATCGTCGAGGCGGAGATCATCGACGCGGGTTTCACCATCTATGGCTGGCGCCAGGTGCCGGTGGACGTCTCGGTGATCGGCGACAAGGCGCAGCGCACGCGCCCCGAGATCGAGCAGATCATGATCGCGGGCCCCCTGCCCGACGAACAGTCGCTCGCCGAGTTCGAAAAGCAGCTCTACCTGGTCCGCCGCCGCATCGAAAAGAATGTGATCGCGGCGCAGATCGCCGATTTCTATATCTGCAGCCTGTCGGCGCGTTCGATCATCTACAAGGGCCTGTTCCTTGCGGAGAGCCTGGCCGATTTCTATCCCGATCTCACGAACAAGCTGTTCGAAAGCCGGGTCGCGATCTTCCACCAGCGCTATTCGACCAACACCTTCCCGCAATGGTGGCTGGCCCAGCCCTTCCGTTGCCTCGCCCATAATGGCGAGATCAACACGATCCGCGGCAACAAGAACTGGATGAAGAGCCACGAGATCAAGATGGCGAGCCTCGCCTTCGGCGAGCATTCGGAAGACATCAAGCCGGTTATCCCCGCCGGCGCGTCGGACACCGCCGCGCTCGACGCCGTGTTCGAAACGCTGTGCCGCGCCGGCCGCGACGCGCCGACCGCAAAGCTGATCCTCGTCCCCGAAGCATGGGGCGGCGAAAGCGAAATGCCCGAGACGCACCGGTCGATGTACAATTACCTCGCCAGCGTCATGGAGCCGTGGGACGGCCCCGCCGCGCTGGCGATGACCGACGGCCGCTGGGCGGTCGCGGGCATGGACCGCAACGCGCTCCGCCCGCTGCGCTACACGCTCACCGCCGACAATCTGCTGGTCGTCGGGTCGGAGAGCGGCATGGTCCTGCTTCCCGAGGCGAGCATCCGCAAGAAGGGCCGCCTCGGCCCCGGTCAGATGATCGCGGTCGATCTCGACGACGGCACGCTCTACGAAGACCGCGCGATCAAGGACAAGATCGCCGATGCGCATGATTATGGCGCGCGCGTAAAGGGCTTCCGCACGATGGCCGACCTGCCGAAGGGCGGCAAGGCGACGCTGCCGCAGTGGGACCGCGCCGAACTGCTCCGCCGCCAGGTCGCCGCCGGCCTGACGATGGAGGACATGGAGCTGATCCTGTCGCCGATGGTCGAGGACGCCAAGGAAGCGATCGGATCGATGGGCGACGACACGCCGCTCGCGGTCATTTCCGACAAGCCGCGCCACGTCGCGCAGTTTTTCCGCCAGAATTTCAGCCAGGTCACCAACCCGCCGATCGACAGCTTGCGCGAACGGCATGTCATGAGCCTGAAGACGCGCTTTTCGAACCTTGCCAACATCCTCGACGAAAAGGGCCAGAGCGCGCACGTCCTGGTGATCGACTCGCCGGTGCTCGTCGGCGAGGATTGGGACCGTCTGCGCGCCTATTTCGGCGATGCCGTCGCCGACATCGACTGCACCTTCAAGGTCGGCGGCGACGCCTCGACCCTGCGCGAGGCGATCGCCCGCGTCCGCCGCGAGGCCGAGGATGCGGTGCGCGCCGGGCGCAGCGAGCTGTTCCTGACCGACCAGTCGATCGGCGAAGGCCGCGTCGGCATGGCGATGGTGCTCGCCGCCGCCGCCGTCCACACCCACCTCGTCCGCAAGGGCCTGCGCAGCTACGCCTCGATCAACGTCCGCTCGGCCGAGGTGCTCGACACCCATGCCTTCGCGGTGCTGATCGGTGTCGGTGCGACCACCGTCCACGCCTATCTGGCCGAAGCCGCGATCGCCGATCGCTGGACGCGCGGGCTGTTCGGCGGCGAACTGTCGCTCGACGATTGCCGCCTGCGCTTCCGCAAGGCGATCGACGACGGGCTGCTCAAGATCATGGCCAAGATGGGGATCGCCGTGATCTCCAGCTATCGCGGCGGCTATAATTTCGAAGCCGTCGGCCTCAGCCGCGCGCTCGTCAACGACCTTTTCCCCGGCATGCCGGCAAAGATTTCGGGCGAAGGCTATCAGTCGCTCTTCATCAACGCGACCGAGAAGCATGAGGCGGCGTTCGACAAGAAGGTCGCGACCCTCCCGATCGGCGGCTTCTATCGTCACCGCGCGGGCGGCGAGGCGCATGCCTATTCGGCGCAGCTCATGCACTTGCTGCAGACCGCGGTCGCGACCGACAGCTATTCGACCTATCTGCAGTTCGCGCGCGGCGTCGCCGACCTGCCCCCGGTCTATCTGCGCGATCTGATGGAGTTCAACTATCCCGCGCAGGGCGTCGCGCTCGACAGCGTCGAGGCGATCACCGAAATCCGCAAGCGCTTCGTCACCCCCGGCATGTCGCTGGGCGCGCTGTCGCCCGAAGCGCACGAAACGCTGGCGATCGCGATGAACCGCATCGGCGCCAAGGCGGTGTCGGGCGAAGGCGGCGAAGCGAGCGAGCGCTACCAGCCCTATGCCAATGGCGACAACGCCAACAGCAACATCAAGCAGATCGCCTCGGGCCGCTTCGGCGTCACCGCCGAATATCTCGGCGCATGCGACGAGATCGAGATCAAGGTCGCGCAGGGCGCCAAGCCCGGCGAAGGCGGCCAGCTCCCCGGCTTCAAGGTGACCGAGTTCATCGCGCGCCTGCGCCACTCGACGCCGGGCGTGATGCTGATTTCGCCCCCGCCGCACCACGACATCTATTCGATCGAGGATCTGGCGCAGCTCATCTATGACCTGAAGCAGATCAACCCGCGCGCGCGCGTCTGCGTAAAGCTGGTCAGCTCGGCGGGCATCGGCACGGTCGCCGCGGGCGTGGCAAAGGCCCATGCGGACGTGATCCTGGTGTCGGGCAACACCGGCGGCACCGGCGCCTCGCCCCAGACCAGCATCAAATATGCCGGCACGCCGTGGGAAATGGGCCTCAGCGAAGTCAATCAGGTGCTGACGCTCAACGGCCTGCGTCATCGCATCCGCCTGCGCACCGACGGCGGGCTCAAGACCGGGCGCGATATCGTGATCGCGGCGATCCTGGGCGCCGAGGAATATGGCATCGGTACGCTCAGCCTGGTCGCGATGGGGTGCATCATGGTGCGCCAGTGCCACTCGAACACCTGCCCGGTCGGCGTCTGCACGCAGGATGAAAAGCTGCGCCAGAAATTCACCGGCAGCCCCGAAAAGGTCATCAACCTGATGACCTTCATCGCCGAGGAAGTGCGCGAAATCCTGGCCAAGCTCGGCTGTCGCAGCCTCGACGAGGTGATCGGCCGCACCGAATTGCTGCGTCAGGTCAGCCGCGGCGCCGAACATCTCGACGACCTCGACCTGAACCCGATCCTGGCAAAGGTCGACGCGCCCGACGATCAGCGCCGGTCGCAGGGGCCGAACTTCCGCAACCCCGTTCCCGACAGCCTCGACGCGCAGATTCTGAACGACGCAAAGCCGTTGTTCGAACGCGGCGAGCGCATGCAGCTCACCTATAACGTCCGCAACACGCACCGCGCGGTCGGCACGCGCCTGTCGGCAGAGGTCACGGCCCGCTTCGGCATGAAGGGTCTGGCCGACGACCATGTGCAGGTGCGCCTGCGCGGCACGGCGGGCCAGTCGCTCGGCGCCTTCCTGTGCAGCGGCATCACGCTCGAGGTGTTCGGCGACGCGAACGACTATGTCGGCAAGGGCCTGTCGGGCGGCCGCATCGTCGTGCGACCGACCGTGTCGAGCCCGCTGGTCAGCCAGCACAACAGCATCATCGGCAACACCGTCCTTTATGGCGCGACCGCGGGCACGCTGCTCGCTGCGGGCCAGGCCGGCGAGCGCTTCGCGGTCCGCAACTCGGGCGCGAAGGTGGTGGTCGAGGGCTGCGGCGCGAACGGCTGCGAATATATGACCGGCGGCACCGCCGTGATCCTGGGCCCCGTCGGGTCGAACTTCGGCGCCGGGATGACCGGCGGCATGGCGTTCGTGCTCGACACCGACGGCAGCTTCGAAGGCCGCGCCAACGATGAATCGATCGTCTGGCAGCGTCTGGCGAGCAGCCACTGGGAAGGCGTGCTGAAGGATCTGGTCGAAGAACATGCGCGCGCCACGGGCAGCAAATGGTCGGGCGAGATCCTGGCCGACTGGGACCGCTGGCGCGATCAGTTCTGGCAGGTGTGCCCGAAGGAAATGCTGAGCCGTCTGACCCATTCGCTGAACGAGGAAGAAGTCGCGGTAGTGGCGGCGGAATAACCCGATCCTCCCCGTGGCCGCAGGCCATGGGAAGGTGGCGGCGCGAAGCGCTTGCGGAGGGGCCGTTGGCGCGACGTCGCCGCCCTCCACCATCGCCTGTAGCGACGGCCCCCGCTCCATCGCTCCGCGACACGCAGGATCCGTCGCTCTGCGACAGGCAGGATCCATCGCTCCGCGACAGGCAGGATCATTGACCGCAGCAGAATAACGTTTGGCCGCAACTCGTTGGCGCGTTCAGGCCAGCGAAAGTGTCGTTCCTTTAAGCGCGCGGCTTCGATTTTCGTATTCCGAAAGGATCAAGCCATGCGCTGGCCCCTCGCTGCCCTCCCCCTGCTTGCGCTCGCGACGCCGCTGCCGGCGTCGGCCGCCGAAGCACGCGCGGCCGTCGCCGCGCTCAACGATCCGGCGATGCAGGACCGGATGGCCGATACCGTCACCGCGCTCGTCGATGCGATGATGCAGATGAAGGTCGGTCCGCTGGCCGAGGCTGTTGCGCGCGTCGACCCCGATTCCGACGCCGCCTATATTCCGCGCGATGCGACCGTCGGCGATGTCGCCGGCCGCGACCCGCAATATGCCGAACGCATGGGCGACGACGTCCGCGCCGGTACGCGCATGGCGGGCCACGCGGCCTCTGCCCTGGCGGCCTATGCGCCCGTCCTGAAGGACATGGCCCGCGACCTCGCCGCGCAGTGGGAACGCGAACGCGACGCTGCGCGCCGCTAAGGGGGGAATGCGACGCTGCGCGCCGCTAGGGGGAACGCAGGCGTAGCGCCCGCTTGGCGGTGCAAATCGTTGTGGAATATCCTGTCCATAGGCGTTGCACCCGGCGCCCGCCTGCCGCTATGCCATGGGCATGTGGCAGCTTTACCAATTCCCGCTTTGTCCTTTCTCGCGCAAAATCCGGCTTCTGCTGGGCGAAAAGGGTGTCGGCTATGAATTGGTGCGCGAGTCGCCGTGGGAACGCCGCGACGAATTCATCGATCTGAATCCCGCCGGGCGCACCCCGGTGATGGTCGATCAGGCGCGCGGCCAGGTGCTGATCGACAGCAGCGCGATCGCCGAATATTTCGAGGAAACCGTCGAAGGCAAGGCGATGATCAACGGCACCGCCGCGAACCGCGCCGAAATCCGCCGCCTGACCGCCTGGTTCGACCATGATTTCTATTTCGAGGTCACGGGGCCTTTGTTGTTCGAACGCATGCAAAAGCGCATCGTCCATCGCCAGCCGCCCGACGGCGGCGCACTTCGCGAGGCGATGAAGGCCGCGAACCAGCATCTCGACTATATCGACTATCTGATCGATCACCGCACCTGGCTGGCCGGCGCCACGATGAGCCTCGCCGATCTGGCGGCCGCGGCGCATATCTCGGTCGCCGACTATCTCGGCGGCATCGACTGGACCGGGCATGAGCAGACGAAGGGCTGGTATTCGGGACTGAAATCGCGCCCCAGCTTTCGCCCGCTGCTGGCCGAACGGATGGAGATCGTGACGCCCCCGAAATATTATGAGGACGTCGACTTCTGATCCACCGCCGGTGGCGGCTTCAGCAATTCTTGTATTTCCAGTTCCGGTCTTTGCCCTCGGCAACCTGCGCGACGATCGTTTCGATCCGCTTCGCGCGCGTTTCCTCACGCTTCGCCTCGAGCACCCATTCGATATAGTCGCGCCGCTTGCCGGGCGAGAAGGCGTCCCAATGGCCCTGCGCCGCGGCATTCACCTTCAGCGCCGCGCCAAGATCATCGGGAAGGTCGAGCGCCGCCTTGGGTTTCGGCGGCGGCCGCTTGGGCTTGCCTTCCGCGCAAAGCGCCGCGGCCTTCTCGATATAGGCCGCCATCTGCTTGTCGTCGGGCAGGTCGGCGAGCGCAGCCAGTCGGCCCATGCTTCCCATCGCCCCGCTATCGCGCGGCGAACCGGTCACCTCTTCATCGCGCCAGAAGCCAAAGGTCGCATGTTCCTTGAATGCCGCCATGCCCGCCAGGTTCTGGCCGTGCAGCACGAAATGCGGCACGCCCCATTTCAGCGTCTCTTCCGCGCCCGGCGCATGGCGATGCACCAGTTCGCGCAGATGGGTCAGGATCGGCTGGGCGAAGGGCTGCGCCTTCGCGATATAGGCATCGACGCGGGGGTCGCCGCTCATCCCGCGTGCCTGGCCGCGACCAGATAGTTGAGCGCCTCGGTGCCGCCGAGCTTGAAGCCCTTGGTCGGCGACGGCGACAGGCCGGTGCGATCGATGACCGCAAGCCCCGCGCCCTCCAGCAATTCGGTAAGCTCTTCGGGCTTCAGAAACTGGTCCCAGTCGTGCGTGCCCCGCGGCACCGCGCCGATACGCTCGGCCGCCTCGACCAGCAACAGCTTCGACAGCGCGGTCCGGTTCGGGGTCGACAGGATCATCAGCCCGCCGGGCGCAAGCCGCGCCGCAAGCTCGCCGATGAAGGCCGCGGGATCGGTGACATGCTCGACGACCTCCATCGAGGTGACCAGGTCGAATTGCAGCGGCGCCTTTTGCCCGGCGCCCCCCCCCGGTGCTTTCAGGTCGGCCAGCTCGCCGGCGAAATAGGTGATCGGCAACCCCTGCCCCGCCGCATGGTCGCGCGCGGCGGCGATATTCTCCGGCGCCGCGTCGACGCCGGTGACCGCCGCGCCCATCCGCGCCAGCGGTTCGGCGAGCAGCCCCGCGCCGCAGCCGACGTCGATCGCGCTGCGTCCGGCAAGTGGATGGCGCTCGCGCGCGTCGACGTGCCAATGCGCGTCGATCTGCTCGCGAATATAGGCCAGCCGCACCGGATTCAGCTTGTGCAGCATCGCCGACGACCCGTGCGGGTCCCACCAGTCGGCGGCAAGCGCCCCGAAATGGGCGGCTTCATTCGGATTGATCGTCGCGGCGCTCATGGCGCAGGATTTGGCACCGCCGCCGACCCGGAGCAAGGAAATTACCCTCGCATCATGATTTCCCGACGGAATACTGCGGCGAGCTTGTCGCGAAGCAAGAAAATATATCCGGGCAGGATCATCGCCACCTTGCCTTCGTCCTCCCCCTTCCCTAACAGCCTGACGCCGCAGAAATCCACGGAAGTTGCGGTCGAAACCAGTTTTTGAAAAGGCAGGACCAGATGGCGCGGATCGTGATGAAATTCGGGGGCACGTCTATGGCGGGCACCGAGCGGATTCGCACCGTCGCGAAACTCGTCGCGCGCGAAGTCGCCAACGGCAACGAAGTCGCGGTCGTCGTCTCGGCGATGGCCGGCGAAACCGACCGGCTCGTCAATTTCTGCCGCGAGGCGAACCCTCGCTACGATCCCGCCGAATATGACGTCGTCGTCGCGGCGGGCGAGCAGATCACCTCCGGCCTGCTTGCGCTGACGCTGCAGGCGATGGGCGTCCCCGCGCGCAGCTGGCTCGGCTGGCAGCTTCCGATCCGCACCGAAGAGGCGCATGCCCGCGCCCGCATCATCGACATCGACACCGGCGCGCTGATCGCGGCGATGGCGAAGGGCGAGGTTGCGGTGATCCCGGGCTTTCAGGGCATGATGGACGACGGCCGCGTCTCGACACTGGGCCGCGGCGGGTCCGACACCAGCGCCGTCGCGGTCGCCGCGGCGGTAAAGGCCGACCGCTGCGACATCTACACCGACGTCGACGGCGTCTACACCACCGACCCGCGCATCGTCGCCCGCGCGCGCAAGCTCGACTATGTCACCTATGAGGAAATGCTCGAACTGGCGAGCGTCGGCGCCAAGGTGCTGCAGACGCGCTCGGTCGGGCTCGCGATGAAGATGGGCGTGCGCGTGCAGGTTCTCTCCAGCTTCGTCGAGGGCGACGAGGCTCCCAAAAAAGGCACGATGATCGTCAGCGACGAGGAAATAGAGGAACATCAGATGGAACGGCAGCTGATCACCGGCATCGCCCACGACAAGAATGAAGCGAAGATCATCGTCACCCGCGTCCCCGACAAGCCGGGCGCGGTCGCGAACATCTTTGGCCCGCTCGCCGCGGCCGGGATCAACGTCGACATGATCATCCAGAACGTCGGCCGCGAAAAGGGCGAGACCGACGTGACCTTCACCGTTCCGGGCACCGACCTCCTCCGCTCGATCGACCTGCTCGAAGGCGCGAAGGACAAGATCGGCTTCAACCGCATCATCAGCGACGACAAGGTCGCAAAGATCAGCGTCGTCGGCGTCGGCATGAAAAGCCATGCGGGCGTCGCCAGCACGATGTTCCGTGCGCTCGCCGATCGCGGCATCAACATCCAGGCGATCTCGACCAGCGAGATCAAGGTCAGCGTGCTGATCGACGAGGATGAAACCGAACTCGCGGTGCGCGTGCTGCACACCGCCTATGGGCTCGACGCCGACTAAGGCAAAATTACCGCAGCCGCACCTTCGCGGTGACCGACAGACCGGGGCGGAGCTGCGTCAGCGCCGCCTGCCCCGGGTCAAGCCGGATGCGCACCCCGACGCGCTGGACGATCTTCGTGAAATTGCCCGATCCGGGCTCGAAGGGCAGCAGCGTGAACTCGCTGCCCGATCCCGGCGCCAGGCTCTCGACCGTCCCGGTCAGCGTCTGGCCCAGCGCGTCGACATAGACGTCGGCCTTTTGCCCCGGACGCATCTCGCGCGTCTGCGTTTCCTTGAAATTGGCGGTCACATAGATCGACTTCACCGGCACCACGGTCAGCATGCGCGAGCCCGGCTGGACATAGTCGCCGACCTGGATGCGGCGGTTGCCGACGACGCCGTCGATCGGCGCGACGACCAGCGTGTGTCCCCGGTCGAGCTTCGCCAGCGCCAGCGCCGCGCGGGCTTTTGCCGCCGTCGCCTCGGCCGCCTGCACCTGCGCCGAGAGGATCGGCCCGCGGGCGCGCGTCACCGCCGCCTCTTCCAGGCTGGCGCCCAGATCGGCGCGCGATCGCTGCGCCGCCGACTGCGCGCTCACCGCGGCGGCGGACACCTGCTCGGCATCGCGCTTCGGGACGAAGCCGTCGACCAGCAGCGCCTCGTACCGTTTCCGATCCGCGGCCGCGCGCGCATATTCGGCGTCGGCCGCCGCGATTTGCGTCGTCATCGACCGGACATGCGCGGTGGCGAGCCGCTGCTCGGCGCCCAGCGAGGCAAGCGTCGCGCGCGCCGTCGCGACCTGCGCATCGGCATCGGCCACCGCCGCCTCGGCCGCCATGACGCGCGATTCATAATCGCGCACGTCGATACGGACGAGCGGATCGCCCGCGCGCACGACCTGATTGTCCTTCACCAGTACCGCCGTGACGAGCCCGCCGACGCGCGGCGCGACCTCGCTCGAATCGGCCTGCAGATAGGCATTGTCGGTCGACTCCGCGCTCTTCGGAGCGGTCAGCCACCAGATGCCGAGCGCGGCGATGACCAGCGCGACCAGGCCGACCTTCCACGCCTTTTTCGGCAGCGCCAGGCCGCGGCGGCCGACCGGCGCTTCGGCCTCGATCATTGCGGGCGCGTTCATTGCTGCATCACCAGCAGCGTCGATGTCGCCGTCGCATATATCCGCCCCTCGGCGTCGGTCAGCTTGGCCTCGACATAGGCGACGCGCCGCCCGATCGAGATGACGCGCCCCTCGGCGCGCACCGTGCCGGTCTTTTCCGTCATCGCCTTCAGATACGAGGTCTTGAGTTCCAACGTCGTCATCGCCTGATCGTCCGCCAGCTTGGTGACGACCGCGATGCCGCACGCCGAATCGAGCAGGGTCGCGGCATAGCCGCCGTGGACGATCCCCATCGGATTATAATGCTGCGGCCCCGGCTCGCCCTCGAACGCCGCCCAGCCGTCGCCCGCATCGACAAGCTGGAAGCCCAGCGTGTGGCCGATCGGCGGACGGCCGCCGGTGGCGATCAGCCCCTGCACCTTCGCAAGCGTCATTGCGCGGTCTCCAGTCCATAGCGGGCGACGATGCTGGCGTGCGTGTCGGAAAGCAGCGCGTCGGACAGCGCGGGGTCGCCGACCGCACGCGCCAGCGCGACCGCACCGACAAGCTGCGAGAGCAGCGCCCGCGCCTCGGCCTCGCCGTCGGCATAGCCGATCTGGCCCAGCGGCACCGCCAAGCGGGTCGCGATCCCCACCACGCCCAGCCCGAACCGTTCGCGCGTTTCGGGCTTCGACCGCGCGAAATCGCCCGACAGCGTCGGCAGCGGGCAGCCGCGATCGCGCCGGTCGCGATGCGCGGGCGAAAGATAGAAATCGACATAGGCGCGCAGCACCTCGCGCGGGTCTTCCTTCGCGTCGATCGCCGCCGATCGTGCGCGGGCGTCGGCGAACATCGTGCCGATCGCCTCTTTCACCAGCGCGTCTTTCGACGGGAAATGGGCATAGAATCCCCCGTGCGTCAGCCCGGCGCGCGCCATGACCCCCGCGACCGCGACATTGTCCGGACCCTTCGCGCGAATTTCCTTCGCCGCTTCCTTCAAAACCCGTTCGCGGGTTTCCGCCTTGTGGCCACTTGAATAGCGCACTTGTCGTCTCCTTTTATATGACGCATATAATATAAAGACGACAGGACACAAGACCCATGGCCTCCATCCCGCTTTCCCCCGGACAGAATCCCGCCGCAGAGGACGCGCCGTTCGACCCGGCGGCGATGCCCAACGCACGGAAATATCTGATCTTTGCGGTGATGGCCTTTGGTCAGTTCATGGCCCTGATCGACATTCAGATCGTCGCCGCCTCGCTCAACGAGGTCCAGGCGGGACTCAGCGCGGGGCCCGACGAGATAAGCTGGGTCCAGACCGCCTATCTGATGGCCGAACTGGTGATGATTCCCTTCTCCGCCTTTCTGGCGCAGGCGCTGTCGACGCGCTGGCTGTTCGCGGCGTCGGCGGGGCTCTTCACTATCGCCAGCATCCTCTGCGGTCTCGCGTGGAGCATCGAATCGATGATCCTGTTCCGCGCGGTGCAGGGCTTCGTCGGCGGGGCGATGATCCCGACCGTCTTCGCCACCGGCTATATGCTGTTCCAGGGCAAGCAGCGCGCGATGATCCCCGCGATCCTGGGCATGGTGTCGGTGCTGGCGCCGACGCTGGGACCGACGGTCGGCGGCTGGATCACCGATGCGCTCGGCTGGCGCTGGGTCTTTTTCATCAACGTCCTGCCCGGCGCGATGGTGACGCTGATGATCCTCGCGCTCGTCCGCGTCGACAGGCCGAACCTGCCGATGCTCCGCAAGATCGACTGGGTGCATCTCGCCTCGATGGCGGTATTCCTGGCCGGGCTGGAGTTCGTGCTGGAGGAAGGCCCGAAGCACGACTGGTTCAGCGAGCCGGAGATTGCGATCGGCGCCTGGCTGTCGTTCGTCGCCTTCGGCCTCTTCCTCGAACGCTCCTTCCGGTCGGACGGCCCGATCGTGCGGCTGTCGCCCTTTCGCGTGCCGACCTTCGCCTTTGCCTGTCTTTTCAACCTGGTCATCGGCTTCGGCCTCTACGCCAGCACCTACCTGATTCCGATCTACCTCGGCCGCGTACAAGGCTATAACGCGTCGGAGATCGGGACGACCGTGTTCGTTGCCGGGCTGGCGCAACTGCTGGGGGTACCGATCGCCGCCGCCCTGTCGCAGCGCGTCGACCAGCGCATCGTCATCACCTTCGGGCTGACGCTGTTCGCCGTCGGGCTTTGGATGTTCAGCTTCATGACCCCCGAATGGGGTTTTGCCGCGCTCTTCTGGCCGCAGGTCGTGCGCAGCTTTGCGATCATGCTGTGCATCGTGCCGTCGGTCGGACTCGCGCTCGGCAATTTCGAGGGGGCCGAACTGCGCTACGCCTCGGGCCTGTTCAACCTGATGCGCAACCTGGGCGGCGCGATCGGCATCGCGCTCGTCAACACCTGGCTCGGCGACAATATGCGGCTGCACATGCTGCGCCTCTCCGAAGCGCTCGGCCGATCGGCGGACGCCGCGAACGAGGCCGCCGCGGGCCTGGCGCAAAGCATCGGCCGCTACGTCACCGACCCCGCGCTGGCGCAGCAGATGGCCGAAGGCACGCTGGGCCGCATCATCGGCCGCGAGGCGCTGACCCTCGCCTTCGACGACGTGTTTCGCCTGATGTCCTATCTGTTCCTGGCGGCGCTGGTGATGGTTCCCTTCTGCAAACCCCCACCGATCGGCGGCCCGACCCCGACCGACGCCCACTAAGACGACCCGCGCGGCGCTTGACGCAAGCACGAACCTCTCTCCGGCCCTCCTCGTCATCCCGGACCTGATCCGGGGTCCATACTTCGGCCGCTGTTATGGATCCCGGATCAAGTCCGGGATGACGAAGCTGTGGGAAGCAAGGTCAGTTTGCGACCGAAATGCGACATTTCTTTTTCGTCACCCTGAACTTGTTTCAGGGTCCATGACCCAGCGCTGCCTTTAGCGCAGCGTCAGATTAAAGGTCCGTCCATGGATGCTGAAACGAGTTCAGCATGACGAGATTTGAAAGACAGCTAACCACCCCCAAGCCGCCAGATCGTCCGCACCCAGCCGCGCGCGCCTTCGTGATCTCCGGCGAAGGCCGGGGTCCAGGGTGTTAGGAAGCCGGCGCTGCGTGGTTGCGCTCTGGACCCCGGCCTTCGCCGGGGATCACATCGAACGCTGCGGATTGGGGCTAGCTGTCCTTCCTCGTCACCCCGGACTTGATCCGGGGTCCATGCTTCGGCCGCTGTTATGGACCCCGGATCAAGTCCGGGGTGACGAAGGCGTAGGAAGCGAGGTCAGTTTTCGACCGGAAGACGACGTCTCTTCTTTCGTCACCCTGAACTTGTTTCAGGGTCCATGACCCAGCGCTGCCTTTGGCGCAGCGTCAGATTAAAGGTCCGTCCATGGATGCTGAAACAAGTTCAGCATGACGAGATTTGAAACACGGCTCCTCACCCCAACCCCGTCGGGCCCTCGGAAAAAGGCCTTTCCTACAATATCCGGCTATGTCAGCACCGATCCCGGCTCTTTCATTCAGTGAACAAACGCGGTCTCCGCCGGTCTTCTCACGACTGCGCGCACCCACCGCATCGCGTGGTCCAGATCGGGGAACGCACATCGCACAGGGCTGAACTTTCCTGAACTTTGGAAGGGAGTAAACTCCGCTCTACACCCCTAAACCAGCCCCCCCCATTTCCCACATTATCCGGCGATGCTCCATACGCACCGATGGAACGGAACGCCCCGCTGCTCACCGGTAGCGGCCTTGCCTTCACCGCCGTTGCGCAGCAGCGAAACCGCGCCGACGGCTGGACGCCCCGCACACAGGCCGATTTCGTTCGGGCGATCGTGCATTCGATGCGGCGCGTCTGCCGCTCTAAGCCAAAAAAATAAGGCCCGCCCCCGGGCCCATGTCCCCGGGGGCGGGCCGCGACCCGTCGCTGTTCGGTCGGGACCGACGCGCAGCTCTGTCGCGCCGGTCCCGGCTTGTTACGCGAGGTCGAAACGGTCGGCGTTCATGACCTTCGTCCAGGCCTTGATGAAGTCCTTCACGAACTTCTCTTCATGCCCTTTCTCTGCATAAACTTCTGCCGTGGCGCGAAGTTGCGAGTTCGAACCGAAAATCAGGTCGGTTCGCGTCGCTTTCCAGCGCTCGGTGCGGCCGCCCCGATCATAGCCGATGAACTCCTCGTCGGCGCTCGTGTCGACGACTTCCCACATGGTGTCCATGTCGAGCAGGTTGACGAAGAAGTCGTTGGTGAGCTGGCCGACGCGGTCGGTAAGCACGCCCGCGCTGGTGCCGCCCTGGTTGGCGCCCAGCACGCGCAGGCCGCCGACAAGCACGGTCAGTTCGGGCACCGACAGGCCCAGCAGCGATGCCCGGTCGAGCATCAATTCCTCGGTCTTCACGCTGTGCTTCGTCGCCAGATAGTTGCGGAAGGCGTCAGCCTTCGGCTCCATCACGTCAAAGCTTTCGACGTCGGTCCATTCCGCCGTCGCATCGCCGCGACCGCCGGTGAAGGGCACCGAAACGTTGAAGCCCGCATCCTTCGCCGCCTTTTCGACCGCCGCCGAACCGGCAAGCACGATCGCATCGGCCAGCGACAGATTGCCGCGCAGCTCGTTGATCTTGCCCAGAACCTTCGACAGTTCGGCCGGATCGTTGACCGCCCAGTCCTTTTGCGGCGCCAGCGCGACGCGGGCGCCGTTGGCTCCGCCGCGATGGTCGGTCTTGCGATAGGTCGAGGCAGAGGCCCAGGCGGCCTTGACCAGTTCGCCGACGCTCAGGCCCGAACCCAGGATCGCCGCCTTGAACGCCGATACATCGGCGTCGGACGGCTTGCTTCCCGCCGGCACCGGATCCTGCCAGATCAGGTCTTCGGCCGGAACCTCCGGGCCGAGGTAGCGGACCTTGGGTCCCATGTCGCGGTGGCACAGCTTGAACCAGGCGCGCGCAAAGGCATCCTTGAAGGCTTCATGGTCGTCCCGGAACTTCTCCGAAATCTTGCGGAATTCGGGATCGACCTTCAGCGCCATGTCGGCGGTGGTCATCATCGTCGGCACCTTCTTGCCCGGATTGTGGGCGTCGGGGGCCATGTCCTCTTCCTTCTGGTTCACCGGCTGCCACTGCTGCGCGCCCGCCGGGCTCCGCACCAGCTCGTAATCATAATCGAGCAGCAGGCGGAAATAATTCTCCGACCATTCGGTGGGCGTATTGACCCACGCGCCTTCGATGCCGCTGGTGATCGCGTGCGCGCCCACCCCGGTTTCGAAGCTGCTCGACCAGCCGAGCCCCTGCAGCGCGATATCGGCGCCTTCGGGCGACACGCCGACCAGGCTGGCATCGCCCGCGCCATGCGCCTTGCCGAAGGTGTGACCGCCGGCGGTCAGCGCGACGGTTTCCTCATGGCTCATCGCCATCCGTTCGAACGTGACCTTGATGTCGCGTGCCGACAAAAGCGGGTCGGGGTTGCCGCCCGGCCCCTCCGGATTGACGTAGATCAGGCCCATCTGGATCGCCGCCAGCGGGTTTTCCAGGTCCAGTTCCTTGTCGGGGTCGATGCGCGTCTGCACGCCCTCGCTGACCCACAGGTCCTCGGCGCCCCAATAGATGTCGCGCTCGGCCTCATAAACGTCGGCGCGGCCGCCGCCGAAGCCGAACACCGGGCCGCCCATCGATTCGATCGCGACATTGCCGGTCAGAATGAACAGGTCGGCCCAGCTGATCTTGCTGCCGTATTTCTGCTTGATCGGCCACAGCAGGCGGCGTGCCTTGTCGAGGTTGCCGTTGTCGGGCCAGCTGTTGAGCGGGGCAAAGCGCTGCTGCCCGCTATTCGCGCCGCCGCGGCCGTCGGCGGTGCGATAGGTGCCCGCCGCGTGCCACGCCATGCGGATGAAGAAGGGGCCGTAATGACCATAGTCGGCGGGCCACCACGACTTGCTGTCGGTCATCAGCGCGGTGAGGTCGTCCTTCAGCGCCTGATAGTCGAGCGACTTGAACGCCGCGGCATAATCGAAATCCTCGCCCATCGGGTCGGGCGAAACGCCCCCCTGGTGCAGGATCTCGAGCGGCAGCGCGTCGGGCCACCAATCCTTGTTCGTGCGGCCAAGCAACGAGCGGAAGCGGTCCTTGCCGCCAAAGGGGCAGCCTTTTTCGGGGGCGTTCATGCAGTCTCTCCTCTTTTGGTTGTTGTGCGATGATGATCCGGCCGGATGACGGAGGCATGACGCGCTCGCGGCGAAGGGGCCGCTGGGGGACGGTCGGCGCGGGCGGGCGTCGAGTCGATGGCGTCATCCTTTCGTTCAGACAGGGGGACGATAGGCCGCCTCGTCCAATCGACCTAAACGAATAAGCTGAATATAGTCATTGAATGAACCGATCAGAGGACAGGCGGTTGCGGGACGCGGACGGCGCCCGTCCCGCCCCGGCAACGCCCCGGCGAAACGACGCAACATCTGGTCCGGCGCGGGGTTGCTGAAGGGTCGCACCGCTATGACGCGGAACGACAGCAGGAGAAGCAAAGTGGCTAACAACCCGAACGACCAGCAGCGCCAGCGCGACGAGGAACAGCGTCGCAAGCAGCAGCAACAGCAGGGCGGACAGAACCGCCAGCCGGGTAGCGAGGACGACCGCCTCCAGCAGGATCGCGACCGTAAGCAGCAGAGCTGACGATCCCGCTCGAACGAGAAAGGGCCGCCCTGTCGGGGCGGCCCTTTTCCGTTTTGCGATGGTCAGGCGGCGTTGATCAAAAGCTGAATTTGACCGTTCCGCCCCACGTCTGCGGATCGCCGACCTGACCGGCGATCAGGCCGGTGTTGCCGGGGGCGACCTGCAACAGATCGATATAATTCACGTCGAAAGCGTTACGGACCCAACCGAAGATGTCGAAACCCTCGCTCCGGAAACCGATACGGAAGTTGGTCAGGGCATAGCCCTTCACCTCGGTATAGATCGACGGCGACGCGTTCGAATTCCAGGTCGAACGATAATTGCCGTCGACGCCCAGATAGATCTGCCCTTCCTTGGCCAGCAGCGTGACCGGCGCATTGGCCTCGGCCCCGTATGAGAAAGCCCATTTAGACACGCCCGGAAGACGCTGGCCGGAGATGTCGCATTGACGCGGGCTCAGCGCGCCGGGGACACCCGGCTGCGAATAGTCCGGCGTCGCATTGGACGGCTGGAGCGTTCCGCCCGACAGTTCCGGCGGACAGGGTGCGTTGGTGAACTTCTTGTACTTGGCGTCGGTGTAGGCACCATTGGCGTAAGCGGTGAACCGGTCGCTGGCGACCAGCTTCAGGTCCGCCTCGATGCCCTGGGTCCGCACCTTGTCGGCATTGGCCAGATAGCCGCGCACCGTCCCGAACTGACCGCCGTTCACGGTCGCCTGGAAATTCTTGATGTCGGTGCGGAAAGCCGACAGGTTGAACGTCGCCCGGCGATCGAGGAACTGGGTCTTCAGGCCCACTTCGAAATGGTTGATCGATTCGGGCTTCACCGTGCTGGCGTCGTAATTGACGGTGTTGTCGGCGTTGAGCGGTAGACCGTTCTGGTTGATGCCCAGCGTCTTGAAGCTCTTGGCATAGGTCGCATAGGCCAGGACATCCCGTGCGACCTTGTAATTCACGTTGAAGTCATAGGTGAAGTTCCAGGCGCTGTCCGACGGAGCGCTGATCTGCGGCTGGTAAATGCCGCACTGCGCCGCCAGAACCGATCCCGCAGCCGGCGTCGGCGTACAGGAAATGACGTTGCCCGCGCCGTTCGTGACGACGCGCTGATAAAAGCCCGACTTCTTGTCATAGTTGACGCGCGCGCCGGGCTGGATGGTCAGGGCGTCGGTCACCTTCCAGCTGAGCTGGCCGAACAGCGCCGCGCTGGTGCTCTTCAGATACTGCGTGTTGGTGGCGGTGAGGCCGTTCAGCACGCTGGGGTCGTTCGCCAGCGCGCCGGTCAGGCTCCACTTGCTGGCATCGGCGCCCTGCTGTTCGGTGCCCTGGGTGTCGATCCGCTGCTTGAAACCGAACAGGCCGACGACGAAGTCGACCCGGTCGCCTTCGTAATTATAGCGGAATTCCTGGCTGTACTGATCCTGCTGCGAGGGATTCTGCGACTTGGAGACGATCGAAAGACCGGTGAAATCGCGGTCATTCTCCGGCTTCCAGTCCCAGAAGCGCCAGGCGGTGATCGAGGTCAGCGTACCCGGGCCGACGTCCCACTTCACCCGCGCCGAAACGCCGCCGATCTTGTTGCCGGCGTTGAGGCTGGCGTCGAGATCGGTCAGGCGGGCATAGGGATTGGTGCTCGGCACCGCATAGTTGCGGCCAGGATTGGCGGCGTTCACGGCCGCGACCAGCGCGTCATACTGGCGCGTAAGCGCGCGCTGCGTCCGGCCCACACGAACATAGGTGGTGCCGCAGCATTCCGGATCCTGCTTGCTGTAGTCGCCCGCCAGCGTGATGCTGAGGTCGTCGTTGGGCTTGAACAGAAGCTGCCCGCGAAGGCCCAGATTGTCCTGCTCGTTGATCCAGCGGTCGCTCGTCACATTATACAGCGTGCCGCGGCGGCTGGTCGCCGCGATCGCGATGCGCGCGGCGATCGTTTCGGACAGCGGGCCGGAGACCGCCGCCTTTGCCTGGCGATAGTTGAGGTTGCCGACGCTGACCTCCGCGCGGCCCTCGAAATCGAAGGTCGGCTGGTTGGTCGTGATGTTGATCGCGCCGGCCGTGGTGTTCTTGCCGTAAAGCGTGCCCTGCGGCCCGCGCAGAACCTCGACCTGCTCGACATCGAGGAAGTCGAACGTCGCGGCGGCGACGCGCGAGTTGTAGACGTCGTCGACATAGATACCGACGCCCTGTTCGAAGCCATCGCTGGTGAGGCCGAACGGCACGCCGAGGCCGCGGATATTGACCGAGGTGTTGCGCGGGTTCGACGTATAGACCTGCAGCGTCGGCGCAAGCTGCTGAAGCTTCACGACGTTGAAGTTACCCGTCGCCTCGATCGAATCGCCGCGGATGACCGAGATCGCGACCGGCACTTCCTGCGCCGTCTCCTGACGGCGGCGCGCCGTGACGATGATCACGTCGCCGCGATTTACATCGCCGTCAGCCTGATCGGCGGCATCAACCGCGCCCGCAGCCGCCACTGCGACGGCCGCCCCGGCCCCCGCATCTTTCGTAGGCGCCTCCTCTGCGGCAGCCGGCGTGGCGCCGAACGCAAGGAGGAAAGAAAGTGTAAGGGCCGAAGCCTGCGCACGGCGGCGCACTGAGGGATATTTTGCGGTCATGGGACAATTTCCTGTTGCTCAATGGATGCACGAAAATTGCCACATCCGGCTGTCCGGTCTGCGGCAGTGTGGGGACAATCCCCGCTTGGGAGCTGTTGAATTCAGTTGGGGTAGCGGTGCCGTTCGGTCACATCGACCTGCACCAGCCGTCCTTCGTGGACGGTGAGCTGGATCGCGCCGAACTTCAGCTTTTCCAGCGCGTCGAGCACGGTCTGGACAGCACGCGGCGTCGCACCGCTTTCAACCTTCAGCTGTTCTTTCGGAGTGCTCATTGCCTGCCTTTCCCATTTTCGAGTCGGCGCAACCGTATCCTAAGTGTTTTAGTAGACAATCACTAAATTTGCTTTCTGCGCCCAAAGGTGAAGTTGATGCGCCGAACGGATTCAGCCCCGCGACCAGCCGATGCTGTCCGTCGCCGAATGGATTGCGCCTGCGGGCCAAGGCTGGCAAAGGCGCATCCAATGAGCAAAATTAACGATCTGATGGCGCGCGGAACCGAGCTTCTCGGGAGCGACCATGCCATATTGTGCGGCGCGATGAGCTGGGTCTCCGAGCGCAACCTGGTCAGCGCGATCAGCAACGCGGGCGGCTTCGGAGTCATCGCATGCGGCGCAATGACGCCCGAGCTTCTCGACACCGAGATCGCAGCGACGAAGGCGCTCGCAACGCGCAATTTCGGCGTCAACCTGATCACGATGCACCCGCAGTTGTTCGACCTGATCGAGGTGTGCGCGAAGCACCAGATCGGCCACGTCGTCCTTGCCGGCGGCCTGCCACCGAAAGGAAGCCTGGAGGCGATCAAGGCCTCGGGCGCGAAGGTCATCTGCTTTGCCCCGACGTTGGCGCTGGCGAAGAAGCTGGTTCGGTCGGGCGTGGATGCGCTTGTCATCGAGGGAATGGAGGCCGGCGGCCATATCGGCCCGGTTTCGACGAGCGTACTCGCACAGGAAATCCTGCCGTCGCTCGCCGAGGAGGTGCCGATCTTCGTTGCCGGCGGCATCGGTCGTGGCGAGGCGATTGCCGGCTATCTGGAGATGGGCGCATCGGGCGTCCAGCTCGGCACGCGCTTCGTCTGCGCTACCGAGAGCATCGCGCATCCCAATTTCAAAAAGGCCTTCATCCGCGCCTCCGCCCGCGACGCGGTCGCCAGCGTTCAGATCGACCCGCGCCTGCCCGTCATCCCGGTGCGCGCGCTGAAGAACAACAGCACCGAAGCCTTCACCGCAAAGCAGCGCGAAGTCGCAAACCTGCTCGACGAGGGGTCGGTCGACATGATGGAGGCGCAGCTTCAGATCGAGCATTATTGGGCGGGTGCATTGCGCCGCGCGGTCATCGACGGCGACGTCGACGGCGGTTCGTTAATGGCAGGGCAATCTGTCGGTATGGTAACGCAGGAAGAGAGTGTTGCCGATATCATCGCAACTTTGGTGCAACAGGCCGAAGCCGCGTTGCGCGCTCGGGGTTGAAACCGCATAATATGGCGGTTGGGGAGAATATCATGAATTTGTCGCGTAAGATCATTGTAGCCGGCCTGCTGGTGAGTGTTGCCGCCTGTGCGCCCAAGCCGGTCGCCCCGCCGCCGCCGCCTCCCCCGCCGCCGGTCGTCATCGTCATCCCGCCGCGTCCGCTGCCGCCGGGCAACGCGTCGCTGACGCAGATTCTGCCCGGTCGCGGCATCGACGGCCGCTTCGTGACGGCGAACCGCGACGTCGCCGGCGACCGTGCCTTCTGGCAGCTCAAGATCGGGCTGAACGTCGCCGCCATCGGCTGCCGCGGCACCGAGGAAGCAACGCTGGTGTCGGCCTATAACAACATCATCAAGGCGCACGCAAAGGCGATCAAGTCGACCGAGAAGACGGTCATCACCGATCTTGGCAAGGCGAACAAGACGAACGGAATCAAGGAGCGCGATCGCCTCTCGACCCAGCTGTTCAACTATTTTGCGCAGCCGCCGGCCCAGCGCGCCTTCTGCGCGCGCGCCAACGAAATTGCGCAGCTCGTGTCTTCGACGCCGACGGCGCAGGTCGTCGCACAGGCGCCGGCGCATCTCGCGACGCTCGATCAGCCTTTTGTCGATTTCTACGAAGCCTACGCCAAATATCAGCTCGACGCCGCGGAATGGGACGCCAAATACGCCACGCCGCCGGCGATCACGGCCGCGCCCGTCGCGACCCCGGCTCAGCCGGCTCCGTCAACCTCCGGCGTCTGATATTCCACGACCTGACCAGCGCGGCTGTTGCATCGACGCAACGCCGCGCCAGGTAAGATACGACTATTTCGTTCGGCTCGTCGCATTTCGTCCGGCGCGCTTCATATCCGCATGACGTCATGCCGCCGACAGGGCGGCCAGCCCGTCCAGGCTGGGCCCAAAAAGCGCAGGCATTCCGGCATTTCCGATCGATGATCGCTACGCCTCCGCATAGTGAGAAAAACGCTGCAGAACGGCCTTAGCATGGCGTTCATGGTGAATTTGCGGCAACCTTTCGACTCTCCCCTGCCCCTTATCGTCCGCGTTGCCGGGACCGTCCGGCTTCGCTCGAAAGAGCCTTGGGGGAATTGGGAACATGACCAGATGGATTGGACTCGCCGCGGCGTTCGCGGCGACCCTGGCTGCTGCGCCCGCAGCGGCCCAATATATGCCACAGGAGCCGCAGGCACCCGGCTATGCCGCACCGAACCTGCGCCTTCCGCCCCGCGACGAGCGCGGCGATTTCGTAACGCCCAATCGTGATTTGACCGGTCACGAGGCGTTCTGGAATCTGAAGATCGCGCTCAATGTCGCAGCTATCGGTTGCCGCCACGCGGGGTCGTTACAGCTGATCTCCGACTACAACGACATCATCGCACGGCACGGCAGCCTCATCCGGACCACAGAGGCGGCCGTGATCGCACGTACCGGCGTCGCGGCGCGCGACAAGCTGTCGACCAGACTGTTCAATTACTTCGCGCAGCCGCCGGCCCAGCGCGAGTTCTGCCCGGTCGCGGGATCGATCGCGCAGCAGATCGGCGGAATGGATGGCGCCACCATGATGGCAAAGGCCCCGACGATGCTGGCTGATCTCGATCGACCCTTCGTCAATTTCTATCACGCCTATGCGCGCTATCAGGTCGACCTTGCCGCTTGGCGTAGCGGCCGGAGCGTACAAATGGCGGCTGCAAATCCTGAACGAAAATAACGGTGGGGCAATAGCAACAGTGCGAAGCATCTGTTAGCAGGGTGGAGCGATGACCAACGCTCCACCCCCTCCTTCGACCGCCGCCCAGTCGGCGCGCACGATCCTGACGCGGCTGCACGAAGTGATGGCCGCGCGCACCAATGCGCAGAGCAAGCTCAATCAGGTCGTCGGAATCATTGGCGAATGCCTCGATAGCGAGGTCTGCTCGGTCTATCTTCTTCGCGACGGCGCGCTCGAACTTTATGCGACGCGCGGCCTGAAACAAGAGGCGGTGCACGTCACGCGCCTTGGCCTGGGCGAAGGTCTGGTCGGCACGATCGCCGAACAGATCGAGACGCTGAACCTCGACGAAGCGGCGGCGCATCCCGACTTTTCCTATCGCCCCGAGACGGGCGAAGAACTGTTCCACAGCTTCGCAGGCGTACCGATCATCCGCCGCGAGCGGGCTGTCGGCGTACTCTGCGTGCAGCATGCCGACCCGCGGCGCTATGAAGAGATCGAGATCGAGACGCTGCAAACCGTCGCGATGGTGCTGTCGGAACTGATCGCCAATGCCGATCTCGTAGATACCGCCGCGCGCGCCGATGCCGCCGCAGCGGATCAATCGGCACAGCGGCTGACGGGGCAAAAGCTCGTCGACGGCATGGGCGCCGGCGTTGCAGTCTGGCACCAGCCGCGCATTACGATCGAACACACCGTCGCCGACGACATCGAGGCCGAGCGGCACCGCGTCTATGCGGCGTTCGACAAGATGCGCGAACAGATCGACCGGATGGCGAGCCAGGCCGAGTTCGGCGTCGGCGGCGAGCATGAGGAGGTCATCGAAACCTACAAGATGTTCGCGTACGACGAAGGCTGGTCGCGCCGCATCAACGAGGCGATCGACAGCGGCCTTACCGCCGAGGCGGCAATCGAGCGCGTTCAGCAGCGTACCCGTATGCGCATGCGCCAGATCGACGATCCGCTGCTGCGTGACCGCATGCACGATCTGGAAGATCTGTCGAACCGGCTGATCCGCATCGTGTCGGGCCAGATGGGCACCGCAGCGCAGATGGGCCTGCGGCATGATTCAATCCTGATCGCGCGCAATCTCGGCCCCGCCGAACTGCTGGAATATGACCGCCGACGCCTGAAGGGTGTGGTCCTGGAAGAGGGGTCACTCACCGCGCACGTCATCATCGTCGCGCGCGCGATGGGTGTGCCTGTAATCGGGCGCGTCAGCGACGTGCGGACATCAATCCGCGAAGGTGACCTGCTGCTGCTCGACGCCGGCGCGGGAACGGTACAGGTCCGGCCGACACCCGCCGTGCAGGAAGCGTTCGACGCCAAGCTCGAAATCTCGCAAAAGCGCCGCGCGAACCTCGCCGCGCTGCGCGATCTTCCCGCGGTTACCAAGGACGGCGTACCGATCGAGCTGATGATCAACGCGGGACTGCGCGAGGACATTGCGGCGCTCGACTTGACCGGCGCGCGCGGCATTGGCCTGTTCCGCACCGAGTTCCAGTTTCTCGTATCGGCGACGCTGCCCGCACGCGAACGGCAGCAGCGCCTCTATCGCGACGTGCTGGACGCGGCAGGCGACCGGCCGGTGATCTTCCGAACCGTGGACATCGGCGGCGACAAGGCGCTGCCCTATATGAACACCGACACCGCGCTGGAGGAAAATCCGGCGATGGGTTGGCGCGCGCTGCGCCTCGCGCTCGAGCGTGAAGGCCTGCTCAAGGTGCAGGCCCGCGCGCTTATGGAGGCCGCCGCCGGACGGACGCTCAACGTGATGTTCCCGATGGTGTCCGAACCCTGGGAATATGAAGCGGCGCGCGACCTGTTCGTCAGCCAGCGGGCGTGGCTCGCCAAGCACAACAAGAAATTGCCCGTCGCGATCCGTTACGGCGCGATGCTGGAGGTGCCGGGGCTGGTCGAAACGCTCGACCTGATGCTGCCGCACCTCGATTTCTTGTCGATCGGCACCAACGATCTGACGCAGTTCCTGTTCGCCGCCGATCGTGCCCATCCCCGGCTCGCCGAGCGCTATGACTGGCTGTCGCCGACGGTCATGCGCTATCTGGCGCGTGTCGTGAAGACCGTGGCGGGATCGAAGGTCGCGCTGGGCGTATGCGGCGAAATGGGTGGCCGACCGCTGGAGGCGATGGCGCTGCTCGGCATCGGCATCGAACGATTGTCGATCACGCCCGCGGGCGTCGGCCCGGTCAAGGCCATGATCCGTTCGCTCGATCTCGCGGCCCTGCGCGCCGATATCGGAGCCATATTGTCGCAGCCGACGGCTGATCCCCGCGGGCAATATCTCGACTGGGCAAGGAAGCATCAGGTCGATCTGGGCGATATCGAGAATTGACCTCCCGAGTAATTGCTTCTCGGTAAATGTTTATGATATGTTCTCCACTCGCAAGATGAGGAGAGAATGATGAGCGAGTCCCCTGCCCGCGCCAGCGGCCAGTGCCATTGCGGCGCCATCCGCTATTCGATGCCGACGACCGTCGAACACCACGCGCTTTGCCATTGCGGCGATTGCCGCCGCCACGCCGGCGCGCCGATGGTCGGATGGGCCATGGTGAAAGAGGCCGATCTGGAGATGAGCGGCACCCCGAAAATCTATGCCTCGTCCGAGCATGGCCGTCGCCATTTCTGCGGAGATTGCGGAACGGGGCTCTTCTATACCAACGAGCAGATTTTCCCTGGCCAGATCGACGTCCAGTCGGGCACGCTCGACGACCCCGACCTGATCCCCGCCGGCGCTCAGATCCAGATCGCCGAACGGATCGGCTGGATGGAAAAGCTGGACGAGATGCCCGCGTTCAACCGCTACCCAGGAATGGATTGAGGCGCAGCGCTAAGGCTGGTGTTCCCGTCGCGGAGCCGATCACCTTCGCCGGGAAGCAAGGCTAGCGTGCCTTTGCGTCGGCCGCGACGACGGCGGCGACAAGCTTTGCGATATCGAGGCGTTGCTTGTCGTCGTCATAGCCCTGTCGCACGATGATGAGCCGGTGCGACGGGATGACGATCAGATATTGACCGCGATTGCCGAACGCGCCGAACGCGTCCTCGGGCACGCCCGGCGACTTGTTGAGCAACCAGAAGCCAGCGCCATAGCCGAAGGCGCCCTCCGGCTGCGGGCCGCTGGGTGCCGTGACGAAGCTTCGCCAATCCTCGGGCAACAGGCGCCGCCCTTCCCACATCCCGTCATTCTGATAGAGCAAGCCCAGCCGGGCGAGGTCGCGCGCCGTCGTCCAGACCTGGCTGGAGAGGATATAATCGCCCTCCCCGTCATGCTCGACCACGGTGCGCGTCATCCCGAGCCCGTCGAAAAACCTGCTGGGGTTCAGCAACCGGTCGGACCGGATCACCGCCGCGCGCTCGTTGATTGCGGCCTGCGCCTTGTCCTGCGCCGCCTTCAGCGACTGCACGGCAAGCAGCGTATCGTTGTTGGCATAACGAAAGCGACTGCCCGGCGGATTCAGAAGCGGCCATTGGGTCGTCCACTGGCGCACCGACGCACCGCCCATATAGATGGCATCGCTGCGATTTCCGGCGGTGTCGCTGGTGAGGCCGCTTGCCATGCGCATGAGTTGCTCGGTCGTGATGGCCGCGCGCGGGTCGCGGGGCGCCTGCCACTCGGCGATCATCGCGGGGCGCTTTACATCGATCCAGCCATTATAGGCGGCATAGCCGATCAGCGTCGCCGCCATCGACTTTGCCACCGAAAATGTGCGCTGCGCGGTGTGAACATCGTGCCCGAGCGCATAGCGTTCGACGATGATCCTGCCATTCTTGACGATCAGCAGCGAGCTCGTCCGCCCGCCGAAGCCATCCAGGTTCATCACTGCCTGTTCGTATGGCGTGTAGCCGCGCGGAATGGGCGCGCGGGCGTTGACATCCCCCCACGGCCACGCCTTGGCATCAAGATTGGGGCGCGGCTCGAAATAAGCGCCCTCCCGTGCTGACGACAGCGCGCCGATCGGCAAGGTGACGCACCCTTCGCGCCCCCGCCACTCGGCAACGCGGGGAGGCATGTCGTCGCGATATGTGACGCTGACCTTTTTGGCCTTGTCGTCGACGTCGGCCTTCAACGCTCGAACATCGGACTCGATCTCGGGATAGATGCCCGTCAGCTCGTCGCGCTCGATCGCGTCGAGCGGCTTGCCGGCCCCGTTCCACAACGCCGAACAGGTGAACGCTGCCCGATAGCCGGCGGCCCAGGCGCGATTGATCTCGGCATGGGGATCAGCCGCGCGCGCCGGAAACGCCGTGACCAGAAGAACAAGTCCTACGACAAGCGCGCGCCACATATCAGGGCCTATCTCCGAAATTCTGGCGCTGGGGCTTCCGGGCGCGATCCCACCACGCGCGGCGGATGACGTCGGCGATGCGTTCGGGGTCGTCCGACGCGAAGCGGACGAGAAGCGCGTGCCAGCCTTCGTAATGCGGGGTCTGCCAAAAGGTGTCCGGATCGGTTTCAAGCAGGATTTCCTTCTCGTCGGGCTTGCACATCACCGCAAAGCTGCCCGCCTCGCGCCCCGGCGACGCCAGCGCCTTGCCGTTGAGCTTGGGACAAGGCGTGCCGTAAAAGGGCAGCATCTCGACATCGGGAAGGCTGCAGGCAAAGGCAACGACGTCATCCCAATTGTCGAAGCATGGGGACATTATCTTCCGCCAGCCTCGCGCCGCCGCTCGTCCCACCAGGCCATGCGCTCGGCGATCCGCTTTTCGAAGCCGCGATCGACCGGGCAATAAAGTTCGGCGGGCTGCATCTCGTCGGGCCAGTAATTGTCGCCCGAAAATCCTTCGGGCGCATCATGGTCGTAGCTGTATCCCGCGCCATAGCCCAGATCCTTCATCAGCTTGGTTGGGGCGTTCAGGATATTCGCGGGCGGCGCGAGGCTGCCGGTGTCGCGCGCCGCCGCCCAGGCCGCCTTCTGCGCCATATAGGCCGCATTCGATTTGGGCGCGGTCGCACAATAGAGGCACGCCTGCACGATCGCCAACTCCCCCTCGGGCGAACCGAGAAATTGATAGGCGTCCTTCGCGGCCAGACACTGAACCAACGCCTGCGGGTCGGCGAGACCGATGTCCTCGCTGGCGAAACGGGTAATGCGGCGCAGCACGTAAAGCGGCTCTTCACCCGCAACGAGCATCCGCGCGAGCCAATAGAGCGACGCCTGCGGATCGGACCCCCGCATCGCCTTGTGCAACGCGGAGATAAGATTGTAGTGCCCGTCGCGATCCTTGTCGTAGACCGGCATCCGGCGATGCAGGAACTGCGCGAGCTCGCCGGGATCGAGCGGCGCTTCGATCGTCACCGAAAACAGCGTCTCGACCTGGTTGAGCAGGAAGCGCCCGTCGCCGTCGGCGCTCGCGATCAGAGCCGCGCGTGCTTCGTCGGTCACCGGCAACGCCTGCCCTACCTCTTCCTCGGCGCGCGCCACCAGCGTTCCGAGTGCCGCCTCGCCCAGCCGGTTGAGGACAAGCACCTGCGCACGGCTGAGCAGCGCGGCATTCAAGGCGAAGCTTGGATTCTCGGTCGTCGCGCCGACCAGGACGACCGTGCCGCGTTCGACATAGGGCAGAAACCCGTCCTGCTGCGCGCGATTGAAGCGATGGATTTCATCGACGAACAATAGGGTCCGCTTTCCCGCCGCCGCCATTTTCTCGGCATCGGCGAACGCCTGTCGCAGGTCGGCGACCCCGGAAAAGACGGCTGAAAGCGGCGCGAAGCGCATCCCGACCGCCTGCGCCAGCAGCCGCGCGATCGTCGTCTTGCCGGTTCCCGGCGGGCCCCAGAGGATGATCGAGGAAAGCTGTCCCGCCGCGACCATGCGACCGATCGCGCCTTCGGGTCCGGTCAGATGCTCCTGCCCGACCACCTCGGCCAAAACCCTGGGCCGCAAACGTTCGGCGAGCGGCACCGGCCCGGCATCGCCCTCGCGCTGCGCCGGAACGTCGCCGCCGAACAGGTCGGCGGCCATCAGCCCGCGCGCCGCTGTTTCTGGCGGATCAGACGCAAATAGGTGTCGGCCACTGACTGGTTGATCGCATCCCATTGATAGGCGCCGCTTTCGACAAGCGCCGCCGCGCCGTGCGTCGCGCGCAGTTGCGGGTCGCGGCAGTAGAGTTCCAGATCGTCGGCAAAGAGGCTGATCGCGCCCGGCGCGACGAGATATCCCGTTTGCCCATGCTTGACGATGCTCGCGCTGCCGGTCGCGCGGGCGGCGACCACGGGCAGGCCGCATGCCATCGCTTCGAGCGTCACGTTGCCGAAGGTTTCGGTGACCGAGGGGTTGAAGAACATGTCGCACGAGGCGAGCGCGCGGGCGAGGTTCTCGCCGCCCTGAAAGCCGACGAACTTGGCGTCGGGAAGACGCGATTCGAACCATTCGCCGGCCGGCCCCTCGCCGATCACGACGACCTGGTGCGGCACCTTGCGACGCTGGAGCTGGTCGATGGTATCGGCGAAGACGTCGAGCCCCTTTTCCATCACCAACCGGCCGAGGAAAGCGATGACGGGGACGTCGTCGGCGATACCCCACGACTGACGCCAGCCCATGTCGCGGCGACCGGGGTTGAAGACGTCGCGCTCGACGCCGCGGGCCCAGATGCCGATGTCATAGTTCATGCGCTGCTGACGGAGAACCTGAGCGAAGCTTTCGGACGGGGCGATCAGCGCGTCGCATTTCCGATAAAGCTTGCGAAGCCACGCCACGACCAGCGGCTCGAGGAAAGAAAGGTTGTAGTACCGGAAATAGGTCTCGAACCGCGTGTGAACCGAGCAGGCAACGGGCAGCTTGCGGCGCCGCGCCCAGGCGGCCGCCTGCCGCGACACGCGGTCGGGGCTGGATATGTGAAGGATGTTCGGCGCGAACCTGGTGATGTCCTCCCGAACCCGCGACGAGAAATGCAACGGGATGCGATATTCGGGACGATTGGGGATCGCCATCGAGGGAACGCTGACAAGGTCGCCGGTCGGCTCGAAATCGGGGTCGGCAACGGTCGGCGAATAGACGCGCACCGCCGCCCCCTGGGCAAGCAAATAACCGACAAGCCGATTGAGCGCCTTGTTCGCGCCGTCGACGGTCATGTTGTAATTGCCGCTGAACAGGGCGATGCGAAGGTCTGAAACTTCCATCCGGCTTCGCCTAGTCCTTTAGCCTTGCAAAGGCAATTGCGTCAGAATTCCTCGCGCTCCGGCGGCGCTTCCAGATCGACCACGACCGGCGGATGCAGGCGCAGGCGGTGGACGCGCTTTTCGTCGGCCTCGGTCACCTCGATGCGCCAGCCGCTCGGATGGTGGAGTATCTCGCCGACTTGCGGCACATGGCCGGCCAGCACCGCGGCAAGACCGCCCAGCGTGTCGACATCTTCGTCGACATCGCCCAGCCGCGGGTCGATCGCTTCTCCGATGTCGTCGAGTTCGGCGCGTGCGTCCGCCTCCCAACACCCATTCTCGACCGGAGAGAATAGCGCGGTCGGTTCGTCGTCATGCTCGTCTTCGATCTCGCCGACGATTTCCTCGACCAGATCCTCGATCGTCACGAGGCCTTCGGTCCCCGAATATTCGTCGATCACGATCGCAAGATGGGTTCGCTGCGCCCGCATGTCCGCCAGCAGGTCGAGCACGTCCATCGATTGCGGAACATAGAGCGGCTGGCGGATCAGGTCGATCAGCGGCGGCGGCGCCTTTTTCGTGGCGAGTACCGCGAAGACGTCCTTGACGTGGATCATGCCGACCACTTCGTCCAGCGTCTCGCGATAGACCGGCAGACGGCTGTGCCCAGCATCGACGAAGATGGCGACCACATCGTCGAAGCTGGCGCTTTCAGGAATTGCGATGATCTCGCCGCGCGGTACCGCGACGTCGTCGACCGTCTGTTCCCCGAAGTGGAGGAGGTTGCGCAGCATCTTGCGCTCGATCGGGGACAGGTCGCCGACGACGCTGCTTCCGCGCCGCACCTCGCCTTCCTCTTCGGCCTCGTCGATTACATCCTCGATCTGCTCGCGAAGCGACGGTTCCTTTTCACCGCCGAACAGCAATGTCTTGAGGCCGGTCCACAGACCGGACCTACTGTCCTCTTCCGATCGGTTCGAAGACCCCTGGTCGTCGGGCATGATGCTGTATGTTTCCCTGTTAATCCTGATCCGCATATGGATTGGCGATGCCCAGCGATGCAAGCGCTTTCACTTCAAGCGCCTCCATTGCCGTCGCGCTGACGTCGTCCATATGATCGTAACCGACGAGATGCAGCACCCCGTGGACCATCAGATGCGTCGCATGATCCTCCAGCGAAACCCCCTTTTCCTCGGCCTCGCGCGCGCAAGTTTCGCGCGCAAGCACGATATCGCCGAGTAGAATTTCGCCATCGTCGCTGTTCGACATCGTCTCCAGCAGATCGGCCTGAACCTGCGGGAAGGACAGCACATTGGTCGGCTTGTCCTTGCCACGAAAGTCGCGGTTGAGGGCGTGAACCTCGGTATCGTCGGTCAGCCGCACCGATATCTCGACGAGCGGCGCGGCGTCGGCGAGCGATGCGAACGGCGTCAACGCAAGCGCTGCGGCGGCGGCCTCCCCTGCCCGCACTTCCCAGTCCAGCGTATCGGGCCAGGGCGTCGCCTCATGCGTCTCGACGCTCAGCATGCCGATTGCCGCCGGAAAAAAGTCGCGGAAAACTGCGCAACTTCACTCGCAAAACGCATTTTCTGCGGCGGAGTCATTCGGGAAACTATCATCGCATCGACGCTATAGCGCCACCGCCAAGTAGGACAGCGAAAAATCGAACGAGGCCGCCGCCAGCGCCGCACCGCCGGCGTCGGACGGCGCATTCAATGCATATGCTTCAGCTTGTCCGGATTGCGCATCACATAGATGCCGGTGATCCGGCCGTCCTCGATTTCCAGCGCCGTGGTCTGAAACTCGCCGTCGGCTTCGCGCGTGACGAAGCCCGGCAGGCCGTTGATCGTGCCGGTGTGAACAAGCGTCGAGGCATGTTTGGCAAAGAGCACGGCCAGACTTCGGTGCAGCGTCATCACGGTCTGATAGCCGAGCACGGGCACGACCGCCGCCGGGCGCTTGCCGCCGCCGTCGGACCACATGCCCACATCCGCGGCGAGGAGCTGGCCGAGCGCGGCCATGTCGCCGCTGCGCGAGGCCGCGAAAAAGGCGTTGGCGATCTCCAGCCCCCGTTCCTTTTCCATCTTGTAGCGCGGGCGCGCGTCGCGAACGTGGCTCCGCGCCCGCGCGGCGAGTTGGCGCGTCGCGGCGGGATCACGGTCGATCGTCTTTGCCACCTCGTCGAACTCGACGCCGAAGACGTCGTGAAGCAGGAAGGCCGCGCGCTCGAGCGGAGAAAGGCGTTCGAGCGCGAGCATCAGCGGCAGCGTGACGTCGTCCTCCTCTTCCTCCTCGACAAGGGGATCGGGAAGCCAGGGGCCGACATAGGTTTCGCGCTGCACGCGCGCCGACTTGATCTGGTCGAGGCAGAGCCGCGTCACGGTGCGGCGGAGAAAGGCCGCAGGCTCGCGCACCGCGCCGCGGTCGGTGCCGAGCCAGCGGATGAACGCATCCTGCACCACATCCTCGGCGTCGGCGACCGAGCCGAGCATGCGATAGGCGACGCGCGTCAGGAGCGGACGCAGCGGGTCGAAACTCGCCGCCGCGTCCACCGCGCCTTCGCCACCCTGGATGCCCGCGGACGTCATCAGGCCGCCTTCACCAGCACGCCCTTTTCGTACCAGAGGTCAAAGCCGACCGCGATACGGTTCCAGCCGTTGATGATGTTGATCAGCAGCGTCAGGTGCACCTGTTCCTCCGCCGTGAAATGCGCCTCGAGCGCCTCTTTCGCGGCCTTCTGTGTGTGCCCTTCGGACAGACGGGTCAAGGCGTCGGTCCAGGCCAGCGCGGCGCGCTCGCGGTCGGTGTAGACCGGCGCCTCTTCCCAAGCCGCCAACAGATAGATGCGCTGTTCGCTCTCACAATGCGCGCGGGCGTCGACGGTGTGCATGTTGATGCAGTTCGCGCAGCCGTTCAGGATCGACGAGCGGATCTTCACCAGTTCGACGAGCGTCTTGTCGAGGCTCTTTTCGATCGCGAAGCCGGCGGCGGTCCACTGTTTCATCAGGGTCGGCGCGGCGGCGTAGGGATCGGTTACCTTGGTCATCTCAATGTCTCCTTCATGAGGTTGTACAGACATGACGAGACGGCGCGGGCGCGTGTGACATGGCGCACGAAAAAATTTGGTTCGGGACGCATTTTGTCGAATGGGCATCGAGCCAAGCCACGGGAAACATTATGTTTCGGATAATGCGCTTTTCCGCTTCCCGAAGCTGCATTAGCATCGCCCCATCTTTGGCAAGAGGGGGAGTGGTCATGAAGTTTCTCGATGGTTTCACCGAACAGGCCTATGCGTTGCTCCGCATCGTCGCGGGGCTGCTTTTCCTTGCGCATGGCGTGCAGAAATTCCTGAATTTCCCGGTCGCGTTCCCGATGCCGCTCAACCCCCTGCTGCAGGCGGCGGGCGCGATCGAGATCGTCGCGGGCGGCCTGATCGTCATCGGGCTGTTCACGCGCCCGGCGGCCTTCATTGCGAGCGGCATGTCGGCCGTCGGCTATTGGATCGCCCATGGCAGCCAGGGCCCCTTTCCGATCGCCAACGGCGGCGAGACGATCGTGCTTTACTGCTTCCTGTTCCTGTTCGTCGCGACGCGCGGCGCCGGAATCTGGAGCCTCGACGCGGCGACCCGCAAATCGGCCTGACAAAACAGGGGGCGATTCCTTGCGGAACCGCCCCCAGGTACGGGCTTCACATGGTGGTGAAGTTGGTCAGAGCTTTTTGGTGTTCGCCTCGATCAGCTTTTTCGCTTCGGCGATCGCCTTGTCGGTGGTCAGCTTCTTGTCCTGAATCTCGTCGGCCATACCGAGCAGACGAGCGCTGATCACCGTGCCGGTCTCCGCCTCTTCCTGGATCGCGATGCCGCCCTTGGCGGCGGCGACGCGGTCCCATTCGGCGCGGACGGCAGCCCAATAATCCTTGGTGGCGGCCCAATAATCATCGGCCGCCTTCACGTCATAGTCCTCATATTTGATATAGGTGTTGAGGACATATTCCTGGACGATCGGCACCAGCTTGCCGTCCTTGATCCCCATCTTGGTATTGTCCTGCCAATGAACCCAGCCATCGGGCGACGGCTGGTGGCGGTTGATCGAAAAATAGCGGTTGTAGACAGGTTTCCGTACCGCGTCGCGGCGCGCCAGCGGACGCCAGGTCCAATTCGAGCGCCAGCGGCGAATACCGGCCTGCGTTTCGAACTGACCCCAACCGCCATAGCGCGGGGAGTCGTCGACCTGCCACACGGTCTGCGACCAGCGGCCGGTCCGCATCTTTTCGGGGACGTCTTCCCACGACCATTGGTTGCGGTCCGAATAGACCAGCACCTTGGCGGGTTCATATTCCCAATCCTGGCGCCAATGCTTGATGATGTGGCTCTTGCCCTCGTCATCGGTGATGACCAGCATATGCTGAAGCACGATCTTGCGGCCCGTGTCCTCGATCACGCGGACGACCTCGTTACCCCCCGAACGCTTGGGTTCCAGCGGGGTATAGTCGGGGTCCCAGCGCGTCGATTCCTGCATGTTGAAGCTGACGCGGTAATTGCCTGCCATCGCCAGGATGTCGGCGCGGTCGGCCTCGAAATTGGCGGCCGCCTCGGTCGCCGCGATCGGCGGATGCGCATAGGCGGCGACAGGAAGCGCGGCGGTTGCGAGCAGCAAGCCGGCGGCGATCTTGCGATAGATGTTCATGGGTGCAGTCCTTCTGTTTTTAGAAGCGGTAGCTCAGCGACACGCTCGCGTTACGGCCCGGCTGGGTATAGGCATCCGTGACAGCCGAAGTGGACGCGAGGCCGCGAACGTCGCTCCACCAGGCATATTTCTTGTCGAGGATATTGAAGACGCCGCCGCGCAGGGTCAGCCCGTCCATCAGGCGAACGAAGGCGGTCGCGTCGAGGATGGTGAAGGCGTCGGGCCGGAAACAGGTCGAGCCGCTGCAGACCGTCGTCGGACGGCCGAGGTCGTCGACGCCGACGGTCCGCGACACTTCCTTGCGCGCGCTGTGCGTCATGATGACCTGGCCCCCGAAACGCCCGTTCGGCGCACGATAGCCGAGGCCGGCGACCAGCTTGAGCGGGTCGATCGACTGGAGCGGCAGCCGCTCAAGCCCGAGCCCGGTCTGGGTCCCCGTCGCATAGGATAGGGCGAGCGTCGTATATAGGCCGGACGACGCTCGCCCCTCGAAACGCGCCTCGGCCCCCTTGACCCGGACACGATCGAGATTCACGAATTGGAAGATTGCGGGGTCGTTGGTCAGGAAGCTGCCGCTGACCTGTTCCTGGCTGATGAAATCCTTGTAGCGCGCCGAAAAGGCGGTGACGTCCAGGCTGACGGCATTGCTGGTGAAGCGCAGTCCGCCCTCGAAGCTCTCGCTGCGTTCCGGACCCAGGTCGGGGTTCGGAATCGAGGTATAGCCCGACGCGATGTTGGAGAAGAACTGGTTCACCTGCCCCGGTTCGGGCGCCTTGAACCCCGTCGCATAGTTGGCGAACAGCCGCACATCGTCGGTGATCTTGAAGACCGCGCCGAATTTCGGCGACAGGCGCGAGCCGTCCTGCTTCGCGCCGGCAAAGGTCGGCAGCAGCGGATCGTCGTCGGGCGACAGGTCGTACCAGTCGAAGCGCAGCGCCGGATAGAGCAGCAGACGGCCCTCGGCGATCGAGATTTCGTCGCCGATGAACAGACCGGCCCGCGTATATTCGGTGGTCGGGAAAGCGCGCGTCGGGAACGTCTCGCCGAACGGCGGCACCGTGCCGTCGCGCAGGCCGCGCTGGCGGGTCTTGCTGATGTCGCCGCCGAAGACGAGCCGGTGCCCGATCGCGCCGGTCGTGAAATCCGCGCGCGCGTCGGCAGCGGCGCCGATCACGCGATTTTCAAAGGTGTTGAGGCGGGTGCGGTCGGCCGCGGGGGTGCGGTCTTCCTCGGTATATTGATTGTCCTCGCCGTCCTGCCAATAGAGCGCGACGCGGGCGAAATCGATCGTGCCCTCGCCTTCCCAGCTCCAGTCGAGCGACACGCGCTTGCGCTCGCCGGTATCGAAGCCCTCCAGGCGATCGACGCTGGCGGTGACGACGCCGAGCGCGTTGCGCGTCGCGGTCACCCCGGTCAGCCCGTTGGTATAAAGGTTGGTGCCCAGATATTCGCCCGTCAGGCGCAGCTTGTGGCCATTCGCGGGATCATAGACGATGCGCGCGAGCGCGGCGTTCGAGCGGCCGTCCTGCGGGTTCGGCAGCGTACGCTGCGGCCCGGTGCCCGCGACGAGGCCCGAGGTCAGCGTGCCGGTGAGCGGATTGGGAAGGACGATGCCCGGGTTCGTGCCCTTGTTGTCGAGTTCCTGCCAGTCGCGGCGGGTGTAGGCGGCCATGACGGACCAGTCGCCGCTGCGCCCCGCGAGGATCGCGGTCTCGCTGAACTCCTTGTCGCTGCTGCTGTAACCGGCGCGCAGAAGCCCCCCGATATCCTTGCCTTCCGCGAGAAAGTCCGACGGGTCGGAGGTGATGAAGCTGACCGCGCCCGCCAGGCCGTCGCTGCCGTAGAGCGCCGACGACGGACCGCGCAGGATTTCGACCGACTTGACGAGACCTAGGTCGACATAGTCGCCGCGCCCGGCCGCCTGCGCGCCGAAGCTGAAGCCATCGGGGACGCGGACACCGTCGACCTGGATCAACACGCGGTTGCCGCCGATGCCGCGGATGTTGAAGCTGTCGTTGCCGGCGCGGCCGGTCGCGCCGAGGGCCGCGCCGAAACGCGCGGGCTGGCGCTGGACGCTGACGCCGGGTTCGAAGCGGACGAGGTCGCGAATGTCGGTGACCATCTCGTCGGCGATCTGCTCGTCGGTCTTGACCGTCACGGTGACCGGCAGGTCTTCGGCATTAGTCGCGATGCGCGTCGCGGTGACGACGATCTGCGTCTTGCGGGCAAGCCAATAGTCGCCGTCATTGTCCTGTGCGAAGGCCGGCTGCGCGACGGCAGCAAGGGCCAGGCCAAGCGCGCTTCCAGCCGCCAGGCGGGTGGCGGACGACGCATATCGGATAGTCAATTTTATTCCCCTGCAGATTTGCGACTGACTCGCAATAGCGCCCCATTAAGAGCGCAAAGCGCATCGGTCAACAATTATGCTATTGCGACTCGTTTTCATAATTTGCGCGCTGACGCCGGGCGCTCTCGATCCAAACAAGCGCATTGCCCCGCCCCGCGCCGCGCGGCATGATGCTGCCGGGAGAACGGGGATTGATGCCGCCACAGGTCTTCATCAGCTATTCGTCGAAGGACCGCGTCGTCGCCAACATGGTGTGTGCGCTGCTGGAAGAGCGCGGACATCGGTGCTGGATCGCACCGCGCGACATCCTACCCGGCACCTCATGGGGCGAAGCGATCATCGACGGGCTGAAGGCCTCGACCGTGTTCGTCCTCGTCTTTTCCAGTCACGCCAACACGTCGCCGCAGATATTGCGCGAGGTCGAACGCGCGGTGCACCTGGGCCTGCCGATCATCCCCTTCCGGATCGAAGACGTCGTCCCCGAACGCAGCCTGGAATATTTCATGAGCGTGCCGCACTGGCTCGACGCGCTGTCGCCGCCGGTCGAAAATCACATCGCCAAGCTGGGCGACGTCGTCGCCGCGCTGATCGCCGGCCCGAAAGACGCCTATGTCGCAGGCAAGCCGCGCGGCACCAAGCGCCTGTCGTGGAACAATGCGCTGGTCCGCGCGACCGCCGGCGGCGCGGTGCTGGCGCTGTTGCTGCTCGCGGCATGGCTGGGCGGACTGACGCCGCCGAATTCGGTGATCGGCTGGATCGCGCCGTTGCTCGCGCTGGCGATCCCGGCGGCTGTCGTCGGCAGCGGACAGGTCAAATGGTGGCTGAAACGCCCCGTCCAGGCGGCGCTGCTCGCGCTGCTGATAGCCGCCGCGGGCCTCTATGGCTGGGCGTCCTCCGCCTATGTCATCGCGGGCGAGAATGGCGCGCCGCTGGTGCGGGGGACCGAATGTACGCCCGACGCGCGGCTGGTGTTCGAAAGCGAATGCCCCGACCTGCCCTCCGATGCGCTGGCCGACGCAGCCTATGATCCCGCGCAGCTGTGGACCGCGGCGTCGATCGGCCGCGTCCGGCTGATGCTGGGGGCGTCGTGGGCGGTGATTGCCGCCGCGGCGGCGCTGTTCGTTGCGGCATGGCTCGGCGGGCCGCGCCGGTTGAAGCAGGAGGAATAGCATGCGGATAGCGACCGTGAGCGCGATTTCGCTCGCACTGGCGGTGCCCGGCGTCGCACGGGCACAAACGCCGCCCGACGCGGCGACGCTAAAGGCGATCGAGGCCGAGGTGCCGCGGCAAAGCTGGTATCCCGACGGCTATTACGACGTCCGCATCGCGGCGGAATCCGAACAGGGCGAAACCAAGGGAACGTCCAAGGATCTGCTCGGCGACTGGAACGACGGGCTCGGCAAACGCTATGATGTGATCGATTGCAGCGCGGAGTCGCCGAACGCGCTGGAGGTCGATCCCGTCACCGCGCGCTATGGCTTCGTCGCGAGCGAGGTCGCGCGCCTGCGGTCGGACTTCCGTCGGCTCAAATTCCCCGCCACCCTCTATGCCGAGCCGCTGCTGGCGTTCGAAAAGGCAAAGATCGAGGAAGCGACCAAGGGCCCCGACCCGCAGGTCGAGGCCGCGCGCTATGCCGAATGGGAGGCCGCATATGCCAAGGCCGAACGCGAGGGCCGCGACCCGCCGCCGCCGCTCGAGGACAGCTCGGGCGGCGACGAAGAGGTGGGCGACGATTATGAAGATCCCTATTTCGCGCTCGCAAAGGCGGTCGAGGCCAATCGCGAACGGTCAGCACCCAAATTGCCGAAGGTTGTCGCCGAAGGCGGCTGCGGCGCGGGCGGCGCGGGGCCGATCATCGTCAAGACGATGCCCCCGCAGGGCGAGGTCCTGCTGGTCAACGCATTCGCCTTCAAGGTCTGCACGCGCAAGGTGCCCGACCCGTGGGATCGGTTCGCCTGCAAATGGACCGAGATCGAAACCGGCGTCGAAAAGAGCCTGGCCGGGCGCTATGTCTATCAGGTACGCTGGCCCGACGGCACGGTGCGCAAGGGGACGCGCGACATCGTTCCCGAATATGATACCGACCAGGCTGTGACGGTAACCTTCAAGAAGACCGGCAGCTAGGGCCACCGGCTCCGCTGCGCGGCGCCGGATCGTTACGACCCGGCGCGTCGCAAATCAGGACCCGGGCCCCTCATAGGCTTCGACGATCCGCCCGACGATCGGATGGCGAACGACGTCGGCGCTGGTGAAGCGGCTGACGTTGATGCCCTCCAGCCCCTCCAGCCGGTCAACCGCATCGGCAAGCCCCGAACTGGCGGGCAACGGCAGATCGACCTGCTTCGGGTCGCCGCAGATCACCATGCGGCTGTTCATGCCGAAGCGGGTAAGGAACATCTTCATCTGCGGGATCGTCGTGTTCTGCGCTTCGTCGAGGATGATGAAGGCATCGGCGAGCGTCCGTCCACGCATGAAGGCCAGCGGCGCAATCTCGATCTCCCCGCTCGCGATGCGGCGCTCGACCTGCTCGGCGGGCAGGCAGTCGTGCAGCGCGTCGTAGAGCGGACGCAGATAGGGATCGACTTTTTCCTTCATGTCACCGGGCAGAAAGCCCAGCTTTTCACCGGCCTCCACCGCGGGACGCGACAGGATCAAACGCTGCACGCTGCCGGTGATGAGCTGCGCCACCGCCTGCGCGACGGCAAGATAGGTCTTGCCGGTCCCCGCCGGGCCGAGCGCGAAAATCACGTCGTCGCGCGCGAGCGCCTGCATATAGGGGACCTGCGACGGCGCGCGCGGGACGATCGTCTTCTTGCGCGTACGGATCATAACCGCCGGCGTTTCATTCGCGTCGTGGCGGATGATGCCGTCCAGCGTCGGTTGCGCCGACATCGAGATGACGCCGTCGACCATGCCGCTGTCGACCTCCTGCCCCTGTTCGATGCGGTTATACAGGTCGACGAGTACGTCGCGCGCGCGGGCGGCGGCCTCTGCCTCACCCTCGATCTGAACGCGATTGCCGCGCGCGGAGATATAGACGCCCAGGCGGTTCTCGATCGCGACCAGATTCCGGTCGAACTCGCCGAAGAGGATGCCCAAAAGCTGCGTTCGCTCGAATTCCGCGGTCAATCGGACGCGGTCGCCGGGTTCGGCGGGGGTTGCGGCGAGCGGGCGTTTGGACATCAAGCCTCCTGCAATTGGCGCAAAATCGCGCCCAAACTATTCGGACCTGCCGAAGTGATTTCGACGTCGACCATATCGCCGATCGCCAGGCCGGGCGCGGTGACGTGCACCGACTGAAGCCACGGCGACTTGCCGATGAGCTGGCCGTCGAGCTTGCCCTTGCGCTCCAGGAGCAGACGCGTCGTACGCCCGACGGTCGCCTGATTGAACGCCTGCTGCTGTTCGTTGAGCAGCGCCTGCAACCGCTGGAGCCGGTCATGCATCACCGCCTCGTCGACCTGTTCGTCCATCGTCGCCGCGGGGGTACCCGGGCGGCGCGAATATTTGAAGCTGTATGCCATGGCATAGCGGGTCGCGCGGACGATATCGAGCGTCGCCTCGAAATCCGCCTCGTCCTCGCCGGGGAAACCGACGATGAAATCGCCCGAGATCGCAATGTCGGGACGCGCGGCCCGGACGCGCTCGATGACGCGAAGATAGCTGTCGACGCTGTGGCTGCGGTTCATCGCGGCCAGGATGCGATCGCTGCCCGCCTGAACTGGCAGGTGGAGAAAGGGCATCAGCTTGTCGATCTCGCCATGCGCGGCGATCAAACCGTCGGTCATGTCGTTCGGATGGCTGGTGGTATAGCGGATACGCTCGAGACCGTCCTCGCGCGCGAGTTCGCGGATCAGCCCGTCCAGCCCGATGGCGCGCCCGCGCTCATCCTCGCCGTCCCATGCGTTCACATTCTGCCCCAGCAGCGTGATTTCGCGGACGCCGCCGGCGACGAGCGCCCGCGCCTCGGCGATCAGGTCGGCAAAAGGCCGGCTGATTTCGGCACCGCGCGTGTAAGGCACGACGCAATAGGTGCAGAATTTGTCGCATCCCTCCTGCACGGTCAGGAAAGCGATCGGACGCTGGCCGCCCGCACGCTTTGGCAGCGCGCCGAACTTGCTTTCCAGCGGCATGTCGAGGTCGATCGCCTTCTCGCCCTTGGCGGCGCGCGCGATCAGTTCGGGCAGGCGGTGATAGGCCTGCGGACCGACGACGACGTCGACGCTGGGTGCGCGCCGCGCGATCTCCGCTCCTTCGGCCTGCGCGACGCAGCCCGCGACGGCGATGGTCGGACGGCTGCCGTCCTCGCGCTTCAAACGGCCGATATCCGAATAGACTTTTTCCGCCGCCTTTTCGCGGATGTGACAGGTGTTGAGCACGACAAGGTCGGCATCGGCGCCGTCGGCGGCGGGAACATAGCCCTCTGCGCCCAGCACTTCGGCCATGCGCTCGCCGTCATAGACGTTCATCTGGCAGCCGAAGGATTTGACGTGAAAGGTCTTGGCGGGAGGGGTAGCGGTCATGCAGCCCCGATAGAGGAAGGAAGCGCGGAAATGAAGGGGATTCGGCCCGTCATGCGGCAGGCTGATCCGCTTCGTAGCGCACCGGCGCGACATTGTGAGGAAAAGGCCGGAGCGGCTTGCCGAGCGTGGCGACCAGCGCGTCCTCGATCCGGCGCCGCGCCTCCGCCGTTATGGCCTTGCGACCCGGAAAATCGCGCGGATGAAAAGGCTCCAGGAAATGGATGTGCAGCCTGAAGGTGCCGGGACGCGCCAGGATACGCTTGGCATTGTCGATCCCCGCCTCGACCCCGATCCAGCCGATCCATTCCGCCAGCGGCCCGTAATCGAGCATCACGGGCTGGACCAGGACCGCGGGCGGCGGCGGTTCGAGCACCTGCATCATCGACGTCTTGAACGGCAGCAGTGACTGGCCATCGGTCGTCGTCCCTTCGGGAAAGACCGTCACCGACCAATTGTCGGCCAGCGCCTCGCGCAGGCGATTGATCTGGTCGGCGACCCCGCCGCGATCCTCGCGGCTGACGAAGACGGTGCGGTTGAGGCGGCAAAGCCAGCCGATCACCGGCACGCGCCCCAGCTCGGCCTTGGCGACGAACGCGGTTCCGCTCGCCCCGGCCAGCGACAATATGTCAACCCAGCTGACATGGTTCGAGATAAAGAAGACGTCGCGGCGAAGCGGCGTGCCGTGCTTGGTCACGCGCGCACCGACGATCCAGGCGGCCAGGAACAGGAACAGCTTCGGAAACGGCGAGCCGTAGCTGATGATCCGGTACAGATAATGGAGCGGCACCAGGATCAGGAGCGAGAGGAAAAGCAACAGCACCCGGAACAGGATGCGCGCTTTCCCCCTCAGCGAAATGGGTGCCGGCTGGCCCGCCGCGATTGCGGCGCGCTGAGCAACTGGGTCAATCCTTGCGGTCGAGCCGGACGCCATAAAGCTCCATGCGATGGTCGACCAGGCGGAAGCCCAGTCGCTCGGCGATGACCCGCTGCAACGCCTCGAGTTCGGGATCGACGAATTCGATCACCTTGCCCGTTTCGACGTCGATCAGATGGTCGTGATGCGCCTCGGGTGCCGCTTCGTACCGCGATCGCCCGTCGCCGAAATCGTGACGGTCGAGAATCCCCGCCTCTTCGAACAAGCGTACGGTGCGATAGACGGTGGCGATCGAGATGCCGCTGTCGATCTTCGACGCGCGTTCATACAGCGTCTCGACATCGGGGTGATCCTCCGAATCGGAGATCACGCGCGCGATGATTCGGCGCTGCTCGGTGATGCGCAGCCCCTTTTCGTGGCACAAGGCTTCAAGGTCGATGGTACCGGACATGCGGGCCTTTCCTGCATTGATGCAGTCGGATCTATATTCTTCCAAAACCGTATAAGCACGCCCCGCCGATAGGACAAGGGCGGCACCTCGCGGAGCCGCCCCTTGGGTCGTGCCTGGACGAAGCGGATCAGACCTTGCGACGCTTGCGGCCGCCGCCGCGGCCCTTGGTGCCGAGGCCGATTTCCTTGGCCAACTCGCGACGCTTTTCGGCATAGCTGGGGGCGACCATCGGATAGTCGGCCGGAAGGCCCCATTTCGCGCGATAATCGTCGGGCGTCATGCCGTAATGCGTCATCAGGTGGCGGCGCAGCATCTTCAGCTTCTTGCCGTCCTCAAGACAAACGATATGATCGGGCTTGATTGACGCGCGGATCGAGACGGCGGGCACCGGCTTTTCCTCGACGACCGGCTTTTCGCCAAGATTGGCGAGCGCGGCGTGCACATTGTTTATCAGAAGCGCCAGGTCGGAAATCGCGACGCTGTTGTTGCTGACGTGCGCGGCGACAATATCGGCGGTCAGCGTGACCAGCATTTCATTCGTGTCGGATTGATCGGCCATGGCTTTATTTGTTCCTGTCCTTGAGCACTTGCGACAAGGGCGCCGAATATTGGCCGCCCGCGCGCGTTGCGGACATTCATGCCATTTCGGATGAATTCCCGCAATGGCCTTCCCGGCCGAACTTTCAGCCTATGCCTTGTTCTTGGACACCAATACTGGTCCGGCGCATCGTAATCGCATCGCGAACAACGCCATCACCACCGCGATAATAAGCATTGCGGCGACCACATTCCGAAAAACCCGACCGTTCGTAAAGATGAATCGCGTCATTGTCGGCGCGCATCTCAAGGAAATAATCGTCTGCGCCCTGCCCTTTTGCCCAGGCCTGCCAATCATCCATCAGCGCCGCCCCGACGCCGCGGCCGCGCCACGCGGGATCGACCGCCAGCAGCAGCAATTCGCTCTCCGGCCCAGCGATGCGCGCCGCCGAAAAACCGCACGGCCGCTCGCCGTCCCACGCAAGGCATACCCGCGCCGACGGCAGCGCGAACAGGGTCAGCAGCTGCGCCGTGCTCCAGGCCTCGCCATAAGCGGAGTCGAAGGCCGCATCCATGACCCGCATGACCGACGAAATATCGCCGACGCGCGCGGTGGCGAGGCGAATGCCACTCTCCATCACGCGGCCACCATCGGCTTGGCGTCAGGCGCGCGGCCATAGATCGGGCTGGGGTCGGCGAACAGCGCAGCGGGCGGCAGCGCCGCAAAGGCGCGCGCATCGGGCAGCGCCGAAAGCGCCCTGCCCGTCCCGCGCCGCGCCACGAACGGCTCCGCGCGATTACCGACGACCAGCGCATCATCGGCCAGAATCGCCTCGTCGGGCAGCAGCGAGCGAAGGTCGGCGCGCGGCGACAGGTCGGCGGCGAACGGCTGGACGAACCATTGGCCGTGCCCGCCTTCCATCACGACGAGCGCGCCGCCTTCCGCCGCAATCTCCCCGGCCGCCGCCGCAGCGACAAGCGCTAGGGTCGAAAAGCCATAGGCGGGGATGCCCCATCCCAGCGCGAGCGCGCGCGCCGCGGCGACGCCGATGCGGACCCCGGCAAAGCTGCCCGGCCCGCACCCGACGAAGATCGACGCCGCCCGGCCGCCTTCCGCCAGTTCGGCGATCAGCGGAACCAGCCGCTCGGCATGGCCGCGACCGATCACCTCGTGACGAAAATCGAGAACATGGCCGCCCTCCACCAGCGCGACCGAACAGGCCTCGCTGGCGGAATCGATGACCAGCCGTCGGCCGTCAGACGATGCGATTGAAGCGGTCAAAGCCGGGGCGCGGGCTGCGCTCGAAGATGGTCGCGGGATCGCCATAGCCGAGCGTCGAGATGAAGTTGCTCTTCACATTGGGCGTATCGGCGAAAAAGGCCTGGTCGACCGCATCGTTGCTGAAACCCGACATCGGCCCGGTATCGAGGCCGAGCGCGCGCGCGGCCAAGATGAAATAGGCGCCCTGAAGGCTGGAATTGCGGAATGCGGTCGCATGCGCGAGCGCGTCATTGCCCTTGAACCAACTCCGCGCGTCGGCGTGCGGAAAGAGTTCGGGCAGATGCTCGTAGAATTCGGTGTCCATCGCGATGATCGCGGTAACCGGCGCGCTCAATATCTTTTCGCCGTTCGCGGGCATCGCCAGCGCCGCGAGCTTCTGCTTCGCCTCGTCCGATACGCACCAGACGATCCGGGCGGGCAGCGCGTTCGCGCTGGTCGGGCCGTATTTCACCAGGTCCCAGATCGCGTGGAGCTGCGCTTCCGACACCGGCTTGTCGAGATAGCCGTTATAGGTGCGCGCCGTACGAAACAGCTGGTCGAGGGCGCTGTCGGAAAGCGACTCGCTCATCGGCTTGATCTCCTTGGGTGGGTCAGACGGCGTGGACGGCCGTCACTTCGGGCACATAATGTTTCAGGAGCGACTCGATGCCATTCTTCAGCGTCGCCGTCGAGGAGGGACAGCCGGCGCAGGCGCCCTGCATCTTGAGGTACACATTGCCCTTGTCGAAGCCGCGATACACGATGTCGCCGCCGTCGTTCGCGACTGCCGGACGGACGCGCGTCTCGATCAGTTCCTTGATCTGCTCGATGATGTCGGCGTCGGCCGGATCGTCGGCGAATCCTTGATCCTCGCCGGGCACCGAGATGCCTGCCGCGCTGGCCGGATGGAACAGCGGCATGTCGGCAAGGAAATGATCCATGACGATACCGAGTATATCGGGTTTCGCATCGGACCATTCGGCCCCCGGCGCGATCGTTACCGAGACGAAATCGCGGCCGAAAAAAACGCCGGTGACGTCGCCGAGCGCAAAAAGCGCGGTCGCGAGCGGCGAAGCCTCGGCCTCCTCGGGACTTGCGAAGTCGCGGGTGCCCGCTTCCATCACCGCCCGGCCGGGCAGGAATTTCAGCGTCGCGGGATTGGGCGTCGATTCGGTTTCGATCAGCATAGGGCGCATGTGGGGCGCAAAGCCCCTTTGTGCAAGATGGGTTGCATCGGCTAGGGCCCGCTTATGCGCCATTTCACGCATTTCGCCGCCATCGACTGGTCGGGCGCGCGCGGACCGCGCCAGCCGGGGATCGCGCTCGCGGTCGCAAGCGGTAGGGCCGCCCCGGCGCTCGTGCGACCGGGGCATATCTGGTCGCGCGGCGAAATATTGGCGTGGATCGAGGAAGCGCAGGCGTCGGACGCCGACATGCTGATCGGTTTCGATTTTTCCGCGGCCTTCGCTTTCGCCGATCGCGGCGCCTATTTCCCCGAATGGGCCGACAGCCCCGCCGATCTGCGCGCGCTGTGGACGCTCGTCGAAGCGCTCACTGCCGAAGACCCGCACTTTCAGATCGACGGCTTCCTCTCGCACCCCGAGGCGCGGCGGCATTTCCGCCACGCGCGCGGCGATGTCGGTGATCTGTTCGAACCGGGCGCGGGCCGGCTGCGCGTCGTCGAACAGCATCAACGCGCGACCAGGCAGGCAGCCAGCGTCAGCAACTTCAACCTCGTCGGCGCAGCGCAGGTCGGCAAGGCCAGCCTCGCGGGAATGCGGTTGCTGCACCGGTTGCGCGGCCGCGTCCCGCTCTGGCCGCTCGACCCCGTGCCCGCGAAAGGACCGCTGCTGGTCGAAATCTATACCAGCCTCGCCGCACGCGCTGCCGGCGTCGCCGCTGGACGCAGCAAGGTTCGCGACGGCGCGGCACTGGACGCAGCACTCACGGCGCTCGGTTCGCCACCGATCGGCATGGAGGGACCGGTGATCGATCATGCGAGCGACGCGCTGTTGACCGCGGCCTGGCTGCGCACGATCGCGGGAGACAGCGCCCCCTGGTCACCCGCCCCGCTGACCGACCGGTTGGCACGCACAGAGGGCTGGACCTTCGGCATCCTGTGACCCCGCGCCGCCTTTCGCATTTTCTCTACGTCAGATATTTCCATCCGACCGGAAAATGCTCTAGGGCGCGCCAACAGCGCCGGCTTAGCTCAGTTGGTAGAGCAACCGCCTTGTAAGCGGTAGGTCGTCAGTTCGAGTCTGACAGCCGGCACCACCCCCCCCCGATCATCGCGCCCGTTGTGGTCAGGCGGGCGCAGCGATCCAGCGGTCGACCTGCGCCTCCAGCACCGGCAGCGGCACCGATCCGCGCCCCAGCACGATCTCGTGGAAAATCTTCTGGTCGTAACGGTCGCCGAGCGCGGTCCTGGCCTTTTCGCGCAGCGCCAGGATGCGCTGCATGCCGACCTTGTACGAGGTTGCCTGCCCCGGCGTGACGAAGTAGCGGCGGATTTCCGAGCGGATCTTGCCGATCGGCTGCGGCGAATTGGCGGTGTAATAGGCCAGCGCCTGCGCCTCGCTCCACCCCTTGGCGTGAATGCCGGTGTCGACGACTAGGCGGATGGCGCGCCATATTTCGCGGCCGAGCCGGCCGAAATCGCTGTAGGGATCGGTATAGAAGCCCATCTCTTTCGCGAGCCGCTCGACATAGAGCGCCCAGCCTTCGCCATAGGCGCCGTAGAAATA